>Ga0265295_1000537_pt1 | contig 76029 bp, 64 predicted proteins | sample Munlansysbiofilm_FD_192503 | JGI IMG/M metagenome (GOLD analysis project Ga0265295, IMG submission 192503) | Leachate microbial communities from a municipal landfill in Southern Ontario, Canada - Methane capture system biofilm | ecosystem: Engineered > Solid waste > Landfill > Unclassified ...
TTTGTACCCGTGATCGTTAGCAAGGTGTGATGCTCGGACGCTTGCTCAATATGGGGTTATTTTAGGTTTATAAAAATAGGCAACTGAATACCCATTATGTTTGAGGGGATTCAGTTTTCAGCCTATCGTGTTGCAGAGCATGTTTTGTTGATTGTCGCTTAATAGATTGTGCTTGCCTGCTAATGAATGAGTGAACGCAGCGCCCATAATTGAGGCCAAATATCACCCTTACGAAGGGCGATTACGGTCTCGAAGTAGTGTTTAAGCCGTCTACGGTCATCTGGATTATCCTTGAGCGCAGAGCCGATGATATGGTGGATTAAATGCTCAGGGGTCATGCTGGCGCCGCCATAATACCAAGCATTCAGACTCGCCGCGTGGGCAACCGATACAGCTTCAGCGGTGGAGAGGGCGGCACCTGCTAGGCGATCTGTGCTGCGGCCATCGGTGGTCTGGCCATTGCGCAGCTCATGAAATAGGGTTACCAATACCTTAATGACGGCCTCGTTAGGATCTACACAGATGCCGGCAGCCTTATTGGCTTTGCTCACTTCCCGTAAGACCACAGCTATTTCATCGGAGAGATTTTTGATAGGTCGAATTTCTTCAAAGTCTAGGCGGCGTTTAAGAGCTGCACTCATCTCGTGAACGCCGGCATCGACACTGTTGGATGTGGCCACTAGATTAAAACCTTGTTGGGCCAATATGATGCCATCATCCCCGCAAAGTTCTGGAATCACCACAATCCGGTCGGACAAAACTGACAGGAGTACATCCTGCAATGCTTGTGGGCAGCGGGCAATTTCTTCAAATCGCACCAGACGGCCTTCCATCATGCCCCGCAACAACGGGCTTGGCACCAATGCCTCAAAGCAGGGTCCTCTGGTGGCAAGAATAGCCTCGTTCCAACCATAGAGAAGTTGCTGTACCTGTGTTACAGCACCTCCTTGCAATGTGAGGGTGGAGTTGCCGGAAATGGCGGCTGTAAGCAGTTCGGAAAGCCAAGACTTAGCGGTGCCTGGCTCGCCAACCAGCAAACAACCTCTGCTGGTGCATAAAGAAATGATAATGCGGATGACCATCGCGCGATCTGCCACAAATTTGCGCTCCAAGCCGAGTTTGTCATCGCCCATGACAAACTTTTCCACGGCCCTCGGTGACATGCGCCAGCCTGGCGGTATCGGCCCTAAATCTAGGCTGGATAATCTTTCCAGCTCATCGTGAAAGATGACTTCAGCTGGCTGCCGTTGTGCCGTTTTATTATATTGATTTTTCACATTCATACTGAACTCCTGCGACCACCACGGACTTCTGGCGCCATGCGTTCTTTGGGGAGGATGCGTGGCAATTCAGACATGGGAATAATACCTTCAATCACATGATCCAACGCACTGTCGCGCATCGCTATCAGTCCTGAATCCAGTGCGCGCCAACGTAACTCCCCGATAGGCGGTTGGCTGGATATCGCATTGCGAATGTCGGAATCAACTTCCATATATTCTACAATGGCCACCCTGCCGTGAGTGCCGTGACCGCCGCAGTTATCGCATCCTTTGCCTTCAAAACAACGAAAATTATCTGGAGCTCCATGGGGAAAGAGTTCCTCAAGAATAACTGGGTCCGCAATGGCCGGTTGGCGGCAATGTTTGCAAATGCGCTTAGCAAGCCGCTGCGCAATCACGGCGAGTAACTCACCTGCAATTGAGTTCGGCTGAATGCCTAAATCGTACAATCGCTGCAGAGAATCTACTGCGTCATTGCTGTGTAGCGTCGAAAGAACGATGTGTCCGGTCTGGGATGCGCGGATGGCCTCCAGCGCGGTTTCCTTATCGCGGATCTCACCGATCATAATCACATCGGGATCTTGTCGCACGAAAGAGCGCATGGCAGCGGCGAAGTTGAATCCTATATCGTTTCGTACTGGCGTTTGCTGAATGTTATCGATGGAGTATTCAATAGGATCTTCCACCGTAATAACTTTACGACGGCCATCATCTGCAAGCGTTTGAAGGCCTGCGTAAAGTGTTGTGGATTTGCCCGAACCAGTCGGTCCAACAACAAGAACCAAACCTGCAGGGTTATCAAGTAGGCGTTCGTAATGTGAACCTATCATGGGCGACATGCCCAGCTCGGTGATGGTCATGGCGCGCCCCGTCTGCGGGAGCAATCGGATAATGACATGCTCACCGTGAAGTGACGGCTGGGTTTGTACCCGTAAGTCATAGGCCATATCGCGCAATTGCAGGCGAGAGCGTCCACCTTGAGGCAAGCGGCGCTCTGCAATATCGAGTTCTGCGCGCAATTTAATAATATTGATAACGCCTTTGAGTTCGCGGTGTGTCAGCTTATATTGGTGTAAATCTCGAAGGTCACCGTCCACTCGTAATCGAATTCTGACCCGTTTGCCGTACTGTTCTATGTGGATGTCACTCGCTCTATTGCTGACGGCTTCAATGAGAATTGCTTCGTATACTGAGACAAGGTATGGGCTGACATGATCATCTTCAATATCCTCAGTCTCAGGTTTGCTAAGCGGTTCGCTACTCTGTGAATTGGCGCTCATAGCTTGGTCGATGGCAAAGCGATTGCCTTTGGCAGACAAATCCAGTGCCGACCAGATTCTGCGGAAGTCTGTAGGTATAACCAGCCAACACTCAATGGTGTGATTGGGACTGAGGCGCTTGACCATGTCGGTACGCACATCGGGATCATCGGTAACAAATATTAGTTTTCCGTTGTCCTGTGCCACTGGGATCAGTCGATTTAAGTCCATGAAGGTACGAGAAAAATGACGGAATAATTCAACTGTTAATGACGGCAAAAGCTCATCAGCCTTAACCAGCTTCATGTTCCGCCTCTGTGCCAGAGAATGATAGAGCTCCATTTCTTCAACGTGCATGTTGCGGTTTAAAATGTCGAGTACTCGGCAGTTCTCGGTGGCTGCTTGGCTCTTCGCTTTAGCCAGAATATCCTTATCCACCATGCCCATATCGATAAGAATTTGTTCTGAGTTACGATTGAAATCCAGCCAGCCTAAAGTGTGCCCCAGCTCTAATTTATCGCCATTCTTTACGTACATCGTCACAGCTGAATCCGATGAAGAGCGATCTTCAAGGCATATTAGGCTACCGCCCTCACGCAGGAAAATCGCTAATTCAGGCATAAAGATCACGCTTAACAATAGGTCGCAAGGCTGGTTGAGTTTCAACAAGCTTTCTGCAGGTTGCGCTAATACCTCAATATTATTCAGGCCTAACCGAAGAAAGCGCTCTTTAGCAACTTCTGCAATGTCAGGATTTTGTTCAACATAAATAACGTGTCGAGACAGCTTAGACAGCACGGCTGCAAGATAGCCAGAACCGCCCCCTATATTCATCACAACATCTTCGGGCATGATTTCTGGAGTCATAGACAGAAGATGAGCTACCACCTCCTCACGAGGAATGGTGTGCCCAGATATAGAGGAGGATAGGTCATGATTGGTAATGAAATCACTACGGGAAACAGCGGAAAGGGCTGAACGAGCCCTTGGATAGACGTTTTTCATTCAATAATATCCGTTAGAATGCAGTTTCTGGGTGGTTAAGATGTACTGTAATTTGCTGATAGGAGAATTCCACTCATATAAAATGACCAATCTTTTTGCAAAGATAAACCGAGAGTGCGCTTTTAACGTAAAACACTAATACGTCAAGCATAAGAGCATAAAATGCTGCCCAGTGATTTTAGGAATGCATAATTCGTTTCACTTTATGGATATAATTATTTTAATTTTGCGCATGAAAATAACGAATAGCATCGTAATTAGGGCGCCCCCTTTTGCTACAAACTAAATATCATGATTTAAGCTCTATTAATGAGGGGTTAGGCCTCATCTAGTCAAGTGGTTTTTTCTATAATCTATAACGCTTATGTACTTGCTCGTAAATGCAGCAGCATTTGACCGCCGGTTAAGTTTTGATTCAAAAATTTTTGCGGCGGTTGCTGTACATCTATACTGATTGTTCATCTAGCACTGTTATGGCAATCGTCAAACTGTGCGACAGTGTTGCCTTCGGTTCACGGCGTTAAAGCGACCCGAGCGCTCAACATAATGTCGTTTAACGGAGTACCAATATGATTAAAAAATTATTCATGACCACTCTTTATATCAAAGTTAGAAGAAATAAATTTGAAGCCAAAAATTTATCTTCTAATGGTGCTTGGGAACGTATGCATTCAGAGCGTCCATTTACCACCGAACGGTTGCTGGTGGGTACTTTTTCTGCAGCTGAGCCGGCTTTAACTCAGTTGCTTGAAAGTATTAATTCAGGAGGCTTTCTGAAAAAAAGCCCTCAGGTCATTATCCAACCTATGGAATTACTTGATGGCGGTTTATCTGAGGTTGAAGAGCGTATATTTAAAGAACTGGCTTTAAGTGCGGGCGCCGTTAAAGTGGTGCTGCATACGGGGGCAGAGTTGTCGGACAGTGAGGCTCTTCAGCTCATACGCGACGCATAACAAGATTTAAGCACGTCAGTTTTTGCTGCTGTCATAGCACTCACTGTTGCGTCAGCGCGCGTTTTAAGATCACTAAATTTTGATCATTTATGGGTAAGATGTGAAAGACAACGCTAATACTAAATACCCTTTTCAAGAGCTCTGAGTGAAACATGTTTAAGCGATTGCGTAACTGGCGAGAAAATCGGCGTATTAAAAAAATGGGAGTGACGGCATCACAGTGGGAAGCGGCTCTTGCTGATTGGCCGGTAATGCAGCGCTATCAAGGTGCTGAGCGCGATGCGTTGCGTGAAATGAGTTTTCGTTTTCTGGCGCGTAAGCATTTTGTTTCCGGCGGTGGCTTTCAATTGACTGATGCGATGTGCCTGAAAATTGCCACGATGGCTTGCGTGCCTATTTTACATCTTGATTTAGATTGGTATGAGCGCTGGCAAACGATGATTATTTATGAGGGTGGTTTTGTACCAAACCGTCCTTATCGTACTGACGATGGCGTTGTGCATGCCAAAGGTCCGGGTTTGAGTGGTGAAGCGTGGTTTCGCGGCCCAGTGATTTTGTCATGGCAAGCCGTGTGTGCAAGTGGTGCGCATGTCGCTGATGGAAAAGCCAGTAATGTGGTGATTCATGAGTTGGCGCACAAGCTCGATATGTTGCGCGATGGTGCCAACGGCGCACCACCCATGCACCCTGATATGCGCTCTGGTGAATGGCACACTATTTTCACTGCGGCGTGGGATCGCTTGCAAAACGATTTGCATCGGGATCGTCCGTTGCCCATTAATGATTATGCTTTGAGCAATCCTGCTGAATTTTTTGCGGTGTGCAGTGAGACGTTTTTTGAGGCGCCTAAACATATGAAAGAACACATGCCAGATGTTTATCGGCTGCTTTGTCAATTCTATCGCCAGCAGCCTGTGCCGCTCGCAATGCCGAGTATGTAAGGTGTACTGGTGGGTTGTTTTTATGCGATGTTAAGTCGTAAATTTGATGAGTGAAATAAATTTCAGTCTGAGCGCTGGGTTTTTTATTGAGGTCACTGGATGACGCGAAAGAGGGTAATTTGATGAGACTTTTACACACCATGTTGCGCGTTGGCAATTTAGATGCTTCGCTTGCTTTTTATACGGATGTGCTGGGTATGCAGTTGTTACGTCGCCGTGATTATCCTGACGGTAAATTTACGTTGGCGTTTGTGGGTTATGGTGATGAAGCCAATAATAGCGTGATTGAACTGACCCATAATTGGGGCGTAGAAACATACAACTTGGGTGATGGTTATGGGCATATCGCTTTAGAAGTTGAGGATGTCTATAAAGCCTGTGAGGCTATCCGTCAGCGTGGTGGAAAAATCACGCGTGAACCTGGCCCGATGATGCATGGCTCAAGTATTTTAGCGTTTGTTGAGGATCCCGACGGTTATAAGATTGAATTGCTATCAGCGCAGCGAGGTGATTGAGTGCTGCTTGAGCGAAGTACGCTCGGGGTAAGGATTGTTACTACCCGCACTATAAAAAACGGGCGACTGAATGAACAGATCGCCCGTTTTTTATAGTGCACTGACTGGCGGTGCATCCGTGTGACTTTACAACGCGTGCGTGTTGTCTTGGGTATAACCGCCACCTAAAGCTTTATACAAATTGATCTCGCTGGCCAATTGTGCAAATTGTGTGCTGATGCGTTTTTGCTGTGCATCGAATAATAGGCGCTGTGCATCCAGTAAGGTCAGTTGATTATCAATGCCCTCACGGTAACGACGATCTGCCAGTGCATAGTATTCTTCGCCAGATTTAACCAAATTGTCATGCGCAGTTAATTGTTGCGTATAGGTCGTGCGTTCAATTAAACCGTCTGCCACTTCTTGGAAAGCGGTTTGAATGGTTTTTTCGTAGCGTGCCACATTAATGTCTTTTTGGATTGTGCTGTAATCCAAGTTGGCGCGTAAGCGACCTGCGTTAAAAATAGGTAGATTAATGCTTGGTTTAAACAACCAAGAGCCGCTGCCAGCATCAAATAAACCGGATAAATCAGGACTTAAACTGCCCGCAGTAGCGGTTAAGCTGATGCTTGGAAAGAACGCTGCGCGCGCTGCACCAATATTGGCATTGGCGGCTTTTAAATCGAATTCAGCTTGCAGAATATCAGGACGACGCTGCAACAAATCAGCCGGCAAACCGACTGGTAGCTCTGCAAATTTAAACTGCTTTAAAGGCACGGGTGTGGCTAAGTCAGCAGGTGTGTTACCACCCAAGAGTAGATTCAGTGCATTACGGCTCTGCACGCTTTGCCGCTCATACTGAGCGAGACTGACGCGTGCACTGTTGGCTGCTGTACGTGCTTGTTGCAACTCTAAAGAAGAGGATACGCCTGCATCATAGCTGCGCTCGACCAGGCGTAAGCTCTCTTCATAGGTGGCTAAAGTATCACGCACTAATTGCAAGGTTTCTTGGTCTGCTTGTAGGCTCAGCCAAGCCGTTGCCACGCTACTTATTAAGCTCAGCTGGGTGCTGCGCTGCGCTTGTTCGCTAGCAAAATAGCTGGCTAAAGCTTGTTTGCGTAGGCTGTTTAAACGGCCAAATAGATCCACTTCCCACGCCGTTATGCCTAGTGAGGCAGAGTACTGGCTGCTAATCATTGCATCGCCAGTTGTGCTCATATTGGCCGGCAAACGCTGGCGATTGGCGCCGCCACTGGCATCAATTGAGGGGAACAGTGCGCTACGTTGAATACGGTATTGTGCACGAAATGCTGCAACATTAAGCGCGGCAATACGCATATCGCGGTTGTTCTCAAGGGCCGTGTCAATCAGCTGTTGCAACACGGGATCTTGAAAGAACTCACGCCAGTTGGGCAGCAGGGTAACGCTTTGTTGATCTTGCGCAGCGCTCCATTGCTCGGCTACTGGTGCGGAGGGTTGTTGGTAGTTCGGAATTAAGGAACAACCAGTCAGCGCTGTTAATAAAGCAGCGGCTAGGGCAGTACGCTTCATTGTACGTCCTCCTTTTTATCTTCGGCTGTTTTAAAGAGGGTGCTGACCGCTACATAGAACATCGGAACAAAGAAGATGGCTAAAATCATTGCGGTTAACATCCCGCCGATTACCCCCGTGCCGATCGCGTGCTTACTGCCTGCTCCCGCTCCTGTGGACATGGCCAAAGGCGTTACCCCTAAGATAAAGGCCAGCGAAGTCATAATGATTGGACGCAGACGAATACGACTGGCTTCAATTGCCGCCTCGGCTAAGCTCATGCCTTGCTCATGCAGAGCCTTAGCAAACTCCACAATCAAAATAGCGTTACGTGCTGATAAGCCGATAGTGGTCAATAAACCAATTTGGAAATACACATCATTGGATAAGCCGCGGCCATAAGTGGCTAACAGTGCACCCAAGATACCTAGCGGTACCACCATCATTACTGAGAAAGGGATTGACCAGCTCTCATACATCGCGGCCAAGCACAGGAACACAACCAGTAACGACAGGGCATACAGGGCCGGGGCTTGGTCTCCGGAGAGTCGTTCCTCGTAAGATAACCCCGTCCACGCCATACCAACACCGTTCGGCAGTTTCTTGGTGATTTCCTCGACGGCGAGCATGGCGTCACCTGAGCTGTAACCCGGCGCGGCACTCCCCATAATCTCCATCGCGGATACACCGTTATAGCGTGACAGTTTGGGTGAGCCATAGGTCCACTCGCCGCGTGCAAAGCTATTGAATGGAATCATCTCACCTTGGTTATTGCGCACATACCATTTGGCCAAGTCTTCGGGGTTCATCCGCGCATTGGCTTCGGCTTGTATAAAGACCTTTTTAACTCGCCCACGGTCAATAAAGTCATTGACGTAGCTACTGCCCCATGCGGCTGACAGTGTTTGGTTGATATCAGCTAAAGAAAGGCCCATGGAGCTGGCTTTCTCATCATCAATAATCAACTGATACTGTGGTTCATCGCGCAAGCCGTTGGCACGCACTTGAGTTAAACGCGGGTCTTGGTTGGCCAGTTGTAGAAATTGATCGCGCGCCTGGTTAAGGACTTCATGACCCACACCTGCTCGGTCTTGCAAGAACAGATTAAAACCGGTTGCATTACCCAGCTCCATTACCGCTGGGGGTGCAAAGGCAAACACCATTGCATCGCGGAATGAGAAGAAGCGCATTTGTGCGCGCTGGGCTAATGAAAATACGTTTTGATTGGCTTGCGTGCGTTCTTCCCATGGCTTCAAACCAATAAACGCCATGCCTGAGTTTTGTCCACGACCAGCAAAGTTAAAGCCAGTGATGGCAAACACAGAACGAACGGTATCGCTCTCTTCAGTCAACAAATAGTCACGCATTTGATTAACGACATCAGCGGTGCGTTCAGCTGTTGAACCCGCGGGTGTTTGCACTTGGGCAAAAAGTACACCTTGGTCTTCTTCGGGTAAAAATGAGGAAGGAATCATAGTGAACATCCAGCCCATGATGGCAATAATGATCACATACATCACAAAGTAAGGTGTTTTGCGCTGAATCATCGCAGCTACGCCTTGCTCATATTTATTCGTGCTACGTTGGAAGCTTCGGTTAAACCAACCAAAGAAACCACGTTTTTCAATGTTGCCACCTTTTTTAATCGGTTTGAGCATGGTGGCGCAGAGGGCTGGAGTAAAGATCAATGCGACCATTACCGAGAGCACCATGGCTGAGACAATAGTGACCGAGAATTGTTGGTAAATCGCACCGGTCGAGCCTTCAAAAAAGGCCATTGGGATAAATACAGCGGACAGTACCAAACCAATACCGACCAGCGCCCCTTGGATTTGGCCCATAGATTTACGAGTGGCTTCCAGTGGTGATAAGCCTTCTTCTTCCATCACCCGTTCAACGTTCTCTACCACAACAATGGCGTCATCCACCAGCAGTCCGATGGCCAGTACCATAGCAAACATGGTCAGGGTGTTGATGCTGTAACCAAAAGCGGCGAGCACACCAAAGGTACCAAGAATCACCACGGGTACGGCGAGGGCAGGAATCAAGGTGACACGTAGGTTCTGCAAAAATAGATACATAACCAAGAACACCAAGATAAAGGCTTCAATCAGGGTATAAATGACCCCTTCAATTGAGGCAGAAATCACCGGAGTTGTGTCGTAGGGGTAAACAATTTTCATGCCTGGCGGAAAGAAAGGCTCCAGTTCAGCTAGGGTTGCGCGCACGGCACGTGCCGTGTCGAGGGCGTTAGCACCAGTGGCTAACTTGATCCCAATCCCTGTGGCAGCGCTGCCGTTATATTCGGCGTTAATACTGTAGTTTTCACCGCCCAGTTCAACGCGAGCAACATCTTTCAGGCGTACCTGTGAACCATCTTGATTGACTTTGAGTAAGATATTTTTAAATTGCTCAGGTGTTTCAAAGCGGGTTTTACCAATAATGGTGGCGGTTAATTGCTGATTAGGGGATGCCGGTAGGCCACCCAGTTGACCGGATGATATCTGCACGTTTTGCGCTTTAATCGCGCTAGAAACATCTCCTGGCGTCATGGCAAAGTTGGTCAGTTTGACTGGGTCAAGCCAGATGCGCATTGCGTACTGAGCACCAAAGATTTGGAAGTCGCCGACACCTGTTGTACGAGAAATAGGGTCTTGAATATTCGAAACAGTATAGTCAGCCAGGTCATACCTGTTCATGCTGCCATCTTCAGAGATAATTCCGACTACCATTAAGAAATTGCGCGCCGATTTAGTCACGCGAATCCCTTGCTGTTGCACCTCTTGCGGCAATAATGGTGTGGCCAGTTGCAGCTTGTTTTGCACCTGAACCTGAGCGATATCTGGATCAATATCTTGTTCAAAAGTGATGGTAATGCTCATGCTACCATCGGAGTTACTTTCCGAAGAAATGTAACGTAGACCGTCAATACCGTTCATTTTCTGCTCGATCACCTGAACCACGGTGTCTTGCACCGTTTGTGCCGAAGCACCTGGGTAGCTGACTGAGATGCCCACTGCAGGAGGGGCAATACTTGGGTATTGATTGACTGGCAGTTTAAGAATTGCCAGGCCGCCAACCAACATCACTACTAGGGCGAGTACCCAAGCAAAGATAGGGCGGTCGATGAAAAAATTCGACATGAAAATCTTCCCTTATTGAGCGCGTGGTGCGGTTTTTTCAGAGGTTGTATCAACGGCAGAAACATTGCCCGCAGGATACGGATCAACCGTGGCACCGGGTTGAATAAACTGTAAACCTTCAGTGATTAAACGGTCGCCACTTTGCAACCCTTCATTGACCACCCAAAAGTTATCGCTGGTGCGCTCAGCTTTTAAAGTGCGTAGTTCGACTTTGTTTTCGGCATTGACCACCATGGCGGTTGCATCACCCTTAGGGGTGCGAGTGATGCCTTGCTGTGGCGCAAGAATGGCTTGGCTTTGTACACCACTGATCAAATTGGCATAGACAAACATGCCAGGTAGGAGCAAACCATCAGGGTTAGGGAAGACCGCGCGCAAGGTGACTGATCCGGTGCTGGCATCCACTGAGACTTCCGAGAACTCAAGCGTTCCCTTATGTGAGTAGTCACTGTTGTCTTGCAACTTTAAGGTGACCTGCGCAGCATTTTCACTGGCTTTTTCCAGCTGTCCACTGGCCAATTCACGGCGTAAGCGCAATAAGTCATTGGCCGATTGGGTAACATCCACATAAATCGGATCAAGTTGTTGGATCACTGCGAGTTCTTGTGCTTGGCCATTACTAACCAGTGCGCCTTCACTGACTGTTGAGCGGCCGATGCGCCCAGCAATTGGAGCAAGGACTCGGGTGTAGCGCTGTTCTATTTTTGCCCGTTCAAGTGCGGCCTCTGCCTGCAAGCGAGCGGCTTGAGCATCATCATACTGTTGACGGCTGACTGCGCGTTCCTCAACCAGTACCTTATAACGCTCGGCTAAAGAACGCGAAGCGAGGAGGCTGGCTTGGGCGCTTTTTAAATTGGCGGTGTAAAGAGCAGGATCAATTTGATACAGCTGCTGACCGGCTTTAACGTCACTGCCTTCTTTAAATAGGCGCTTTTGTAAGATGCCATTCACTTGCGGTCGCACTTCGGCAATACGGTAAGCTGCTGTGCGTCCAGGTAATTCACTGGTTAAGGTATAGGACTGCGCAGACAGCGTAACGATGCCTACTTTTGGAGTGGGCCGCGGCTGGCTGGCTGGCTCAGATTTCTGTTCACAAGCGCTCATCAGTAATGCGCAAGCAAGAGTGAGGGAGGCAGCTGTAGCGCGTGATGAAGGACGGGTCATAAAGTTCTTCCTAATTAACATCTTTTTAGCACTGCACAATAAACGCACGCAAATACGAATGCAGGGGAGGTGTCTAATTATGCACTGCTTTAAAGGTAAATGCAGTGCGTTTTCATTCAGCCGAGTAATATACATACATTGCTGTATGTTGGTAAGCGTTTGTTTGTACGGTTTGTCGATAAAACTTAAAAAAATATGCTGCTTTATCGAGAACTTTAACTGAGTCAGTTGAGGTAATGGCTTAAAATAGACATACCCATTTATAAAAAAGGTTGGATATGACACCTGCTATCGCTTTATTAAAAAAAATGCGCACCAGTCATTCAGTACACAGTTATGCGCATGATTCGCGAGCCGCCTCTTATGGCTTGGAAGCGGCTGAATTATTGGGTTTGCCTGCAGCGCGCGTGTATAAAACGCTGTTGGTCAGTAGTGATGAAGCTGAGTTGTTGGTGGCTTTAGTGCCGGTCAATGCACAGCTTAATTTAAAAGCTGTGGCAGCCAGCGCTAAGGTCAAAAAAGTGGAGATGGCTGACCCGTTGCGTGCGCAACGCAGCAGTGGTTATTTGGTCGGTGGTATCAGCCCGTTGGCACAGAAAAAGGCCTTACGTACCTTTGTTGATCGCACTGCTACTGAGCATGCAACGATCTATATCAGTGCGGGGCGTCGCGGCTTAGAAGTTGAGTTAAGTGCCGATGATTTGCTCAGTTTAACTCAAGGTCAGCTGGCTGATATTGCCAGTTTTGCGCGCTGACCTTGATCATTGCGGGTTGCTTCTTGTTGTAAATCAAGAAAAGCCAGTGAATAGCATAAAGAGCAGTGAAGCCACGCACATAAGGCATTAAGGTAGGCGCAGTCAGAGATTGATAGGTCACAGTTTTATTGCTGTGCGATCAAGTTTTATATGGATTGTTTCTTCAGGAGCAACGCATGCTGTTTACCCATCCTGTTGTCAGTAGTATTTTGCGGCACCCTTTTTTTAAAAATTTGAGTGTTGATGATCAAGAGCGCTTGATGACACAAAGTCATGAGCAACAATGTAATGCAGGTGAGTTACTGATTCGTCAAGGGCAGCCTGCTGAGCGGTTTTTCTTGGTTTTGAAAGGGCGGGTTAAGCTTTATCGTATTTCTGCAGACGGCCAAGAGAAAGTGGTGGAGATCATCCAAGCAGGGCAAACCTTTGCTGAAGCGGTGATGTTTATGCAACGTTCAGAATACCCCGTGTGTGCAGAAACGTTAGAAACTGTGCAATTAATCAGTTTCCCTAATCGCTTAATGCTGACCTTACTGCAAGAAAGCCCGCAAGCATGTTTGCATTTGTTGGGCCATATGAGCATACGCTTGCATCAGCGCCTTGGTGAGTTAGAAACTTTGACGCTGCAAAATGCCACGCAACGTTTTGCTTTGTATTTGATTCAACAGTTGGAAGATCGTGCACAAGAAACAGTGAATATTGAGTTGCCGCTACCTAAGCGCTTAATTGCTGCACGCTTATCCATGCAGCCGGAAACCTTGTCGCGGATTATGGCGCGTTTAAATCAAGACGGTCTGATTGAAATGAGCGGACGTCATATCCATATTCCAAGCATTGAGCGTTTATTGGAGCCGTTTGCTTAACGGCTCGCGGGACTGCCCTTGATTGGTGGTGTATGGCTCATGTGTTGGCTTAATCATTGCGGCGTACAAAGGTGTTAAATAATCGGCTGATTTCTTGCCAAAGCGCTTTAGTAGCCAAATTGGCATTGCGTGATGCCAATTGACCATCGAGCATGTTGTGTGTGCGTACATGTTGCACAACAAAATGCGCGACACCGGCGGCACTTAAGCGCTGAGCTAATTCGAGTAAGCGCTGCGGATCGATTAAATCCCAGTGCACTGTGGTACGGCATTCATAACTGACGCCGCTGGCCAATAGTAATTCTAAGCACTGCCAGTTCGCTTGGCCGCTGCCCGACACACCTGTAATCAGCTTGGTGTCTTCAATCCGTGCTTTCACATCAAAACCGACCCAATCGCAATAAGGCAGAACAGGTTCTAATGCTTTGGCATTAATCCCTGCCGTATGTAAGCCGACTTTAAAGCCAAGATTTTTCACGTCCTGCATGGCTGCTTTCAATCCGTGCTGCAAGGTGGCTTCACCGCCGCTAAACACGACAGCTTGAAGTAAACCTTGGCGGCGCTGTAAAAACGCTAGGATGCTTTCCCAGCTTTGTGTTTGCTGGCCTCGAGGCGGGATCAAATCTGGGTTGTGACAGTAGCGGCAACGCCAAGCACAACCTTGGCAAAAGACCACGCAAGAGAGGTGTTCAGGGTAATCTAAAGTGGTCAGGGGCACGAAGCCCCCAACTCTTAGCTGTTCAGCCATCGTTATGCGGATTTGCGCTGAGTCGGTTGCTCACTATAATGCAAGCGCTCACGGTGCTCTGACTGCTTGCCAGGATTAAAGGCACTGACTGGACGGTGATAGCCCATCACGCGGGTCCAAACTTCACAGCGTTGACGTTGTTCTTCGGGGAGTTGAATGGTGTTTTGCATGGTTGATTCCTCTATTTTCGATGCTGAGCATCTGTTCAACACGCCACAGCAGTGTGGCGTGTTGGATGATTCAAGGTGTCTGTCTTAGTTGACTGCCTTGAGGTGTTGAACACGTTGTTGTTCTTGCAGCAGGACTTCATCGCACTTCGGGCAGAACTCATGCTCGCCGGATAAATAGCCGTGCACTGGGCAAATAGAGAATGTTGGGGTGATCGTTAAGTAAGGTAGGTGAAAGCGCCCTAAGGCATTGCGTACCAGATTCTTACAGGCTTGCGTTGAGGATATTTGCTCGGACATATATAAGTGCAATACGGTACCGCCGGTGTATTTGCACTGCAGTTCATCTTGCAGTTCAAGGGCTTCAAAAGCGTCATCAGTAAAGCCCACTGGCAATTGTGATGAGTTGGTGTAGTAAGGCGCATCCATGCTGCCGGCTTGGAGAATATCGGCAAAACGCTTTTGGTCTTCTTTGGCAAAACGGTAGGTGGTACCTTCCGCAGGGGTGGCTTCTAGGTTGAATAGGTTGCCGGATTCTTCTTGGAACGCGACTAAGCGATCACGTACATGATCAAGCATTTCAATCGCCATTTTGCGGCCATTAGCAGTGTGCATGCCCTCAGCATCGTTCGTGTAGTTACGCAACATCTCATGCAAACCATTTACGCCAATGGTGGAGAAGTGGTTGCGCAGAGTGCCTAAATAACGCTTGCTGTACGGGTAGAGACCGGCATCCATATGCTGCTGGATCACTTTGCGTTTAACGTCCAAGCTTTGTTTTGCCATATCCAGCAATTGATCCAGACGGCGATAGAGACCAATGGGGTTGTTTTTGTACAAATAACCTAAACGTGCGCAGTTGATGGTGACGACGCCGAGTGAGCCAGTCTGTTCAGCTGAGCCAAACAAACCACCGCCGCGCTTGAGTAATTCACGTACATCCAGTTGAAGGCGGCAGCACATTGAGCGTACTTGGTTGGGCTCTAATTCCGAGTTGAGGAAGTTTTGGAAGTATGGCAAACCATAGCGTGCGGTCATCTCAAATAAGCGATTAGCGTTTTCGCTGTCCCAAGGGAAGTCATGGGTGATGTTGTAAGTGGGAATAGGGAAGGTGAATACACGACCTAGACCGTCACCGGCTTGCATCACTTCGATATAGGCTTGGTTGATCAGCTCCATCTCTTCTTGCAGGTCACCGTAGGCGAACGGCATTTCTACGCCGCCGATATAGGGAATCTGTTCACGCAAATCTTCTGGGCAGACCCAATCAAAAGTCAGGTTGGTGAAGGGGGTTTGTGTGCCCCAGCGTGAAGGCACGTTGAGGTTGTAGATAAACTCTTGAATGTCTTGGCGTATTTGATCGTAGCTGAGCTTATCTTTACGCACAAAGGGCGCAAGATAGGTATCAAACGAGCTGAAGGCTTGCGCACCGGCCCATTCGTTTTGCAGGGTGCCAAGGAAATTGACCATTTGTCCTAAAGCGCTGGAAAGGTGCTTGGGTGGGCCCGCTTCAACACGGCCTGGAATACCGTTAAAGCCTTCATTTAGCAGTGTGCGGAGTGACCAGCCCGCGCAGTAGCCAGCGAGCATGTCGAGATCATGGATGTGCAAATCACCTTCGCGGTGCGCTTCGCCAATTTCTGGGCTGTAGACTTCGTTGAGCCAATAGTTGGCCGTCACTTTGCCAGATACGTTAAGAATTAATCCGCCCAATGAGTACCCTTGGTTGGCGTTAGCGCGCACCCGCCAGTCTTCACGGGAGAGGTATTCGTTCATGGAGGAGGCAACATCCACTAAGGACTTACGATCACGACGTAAACGCGAATGTTGTTCACGGTAAACAATATAAGCGCGCGCGGTACGAAAATGTCCGACTTCCATTAAGCTGGTTTCTACGCGGTCTTGAATGTCTTCGACATTTAAAGTGTTGTGCTCCGCTAAGCTCTGCACTACACGTTCGCATATTTGTGCAGCAGTCGCCGGGTCAAATTCGCCTGTGGCGCGGCCGGCAGCGGTGATCGCGCGTAGAATTTTTTGCGCATCAAAAGGCGCATAACTCTGGTCGCGTTTACGCAATTGGCGTGAACGAGGTACGGCTGCTAAGACTGACATAAAAAACCTCTAAATACATGATGTTGTGTTTTGCTGTCGCTGCCAACACAAGATGTAGTGCAAGGTACGTCAAGAAGTGCTGTTTTAAATTGATGCGGGTCAATTCTTAGAAGATATGCTGTATTTGTTGAAGTGGCGCACAGATGGCTGTCGGTATTGTTGTTTGATCGGTAAATATGCACGTTGTGCAGGCGCAGGGATAGCACTAGACAGGTGTTTTCTTAAAGCAAATAACATATACATAAAGCTGCCGAAGCGGTTTGTTATTGGGACTTGGCTGCTTATTTGTTTGATGGGTCAAGCCGGGCTATCGACCGACCGTAGAGAGGACTCGCGGAGAAATATGGCGGGTAGTCACAGCGGCTTAGATCGCCGCTATGTTTCAGTTAGTTGCGCTATAACGGCGTATGCCTGTCATCGGTAAGCTGCTGTGCGCGGCGACGGTGCCAGGGGTAGCAAAGGCTACCAAATGGTCAGCCGCGATTTCAATACCCACTTGTTCACCTAAAAAGTGATCAATGTGGCTGGTGAAAATGGCTTCTAACTGATTGCCGGTTGGTAGCTCTAAGCGGTACAAAGTGGCTGCACCTAAGAACGTTTTACCAATGACATGTGCTTTCAGTGGGCTTTCTGGTGAGTCAATGATGTCATCGGGACGCAATAGAACATCGACGGTGCTGCCTGCTGGCCAGTTATAAGCGCGGTTGCCGCGAATTACTCCCAGTTCGGTTTGTACGCTGTCATGGCTGAGCATTTGTCCGCGAATAAAATAGCCTTGACCGACAAAGCTGGCAACAAAAGGCGTTAATGGTTCGTGATACAGATTAAAGGGTGAGTCCCACTGTTCCAGACGGCCTTTATTGAATACGCCAATGTTGTCGCTCATGGCAAAGGCTTCTTCTTGGTCATGGGTAACCAAGATCGCACTGGTACCACGCTGCTTGAGAATATCGCGAACTTCTTGGCTTAAACGGCGGCGTAACTCACCGTCTAAATTAGAAAAGGGTTCGTCGAGCAAGAGCAAGCGTGGTTCTGGTGCTAAGGCCCGAGCTAAAGCGACACGCTGTTGTTGGCCGCCGGACAATTCATGAGGATAACGCTTGCCTAGATCGCTCAGCTTAACCAATTCCAGTAGTTCTTGAGTGATACGCTCGGCATCAGGGTGATTGCGAATGCCAAAGGCAATGTTTTTTTCAACGCTGAGGTGCGGAAACAGGGCGTAGTCTTGGAAAACCATACCAATGCGACGTTTTTCCGGCGCTAACGTAAATTGTGGGCGGGAGATGACCTCGCCAGCAAGGGTGATTGAGCCTTTCAGTATCGGCTCAAAACCTGCAATCGCGCGTAAGGTGGTGGTTTTTCCACAGCCAGAGGGGCCAAGTAAACAACCGATGTCACCGTTGTTCAGGTGCAAATTCAGCTGTTGCACGATTGGTTGGTTTTGATAGCCACAACTGAGGTCAGTCAGACTCAATAACAGCCCATTTTTATCCATGTTGATTGCATGCCGGTTGAATTAAAAATTCGAGGAGTGCTTTCTGTGCATGCAAACGATTCTCTGCCTGCTGCCAGACGACGGCGCGAGGATCATCGAGTACATCGAGGCTGACTTCTTCGCCACGGTGCGCGGGCAAACAATGCATCAGCAATACATCATCTGCAGCTAAATCGAGTAAATCTTTGCTCACTTGGAAAGGCTGGAACTCTGCTATACGCGCCTGGGCTTGATCTTCTTGACCCATTGATGCCCAAACGTCGGTACTGATTAGGTGTGCGCCTTGCACGGCTTGCCGTGGATCATCAGTTACCGTGACACGATCGCCAGCCCAAGCCAGTAGCTGTGCGTCGGGCTCATAACCTGTAGGGCAAGCAACACGTAGCTTGAAATCAAATTGCACGGCGGCTTCGATATAGGAGTTGCACATATTGTTGCCATCGCCAATCCATACCACGGTTTTGCCTTGAATTGCGCCGCGCAACTCTTCGAAAGTTTGCATGTCGGCGAGGAGCTGGCACGGGTGTAAATCATCCGATAAAGCGTTAATCACGGGGACCGTTGCGTGCGCAGCAAACTCCGTTAGGGTAGCGTGAGCAAAGGTGCGAATCATCACCGCATCGAGCATGCCCGACATTACCATGGCTGAATCAGCCAGCGGTTCGCCACGGCCGAGCTGGGTATCGCGCGGTGATAAGAAAATGGCGTGCCCACCCAAATGAAACATGCCCGCTTCAAAAGACAGGCGTGTACGGGTTGAGGCTTTTTCAAAAATCATTCCGAGCACGCGGCCCTTTAACGATTCGTGTGCTTGTCCGGCTTGGCGTTGACGTTTGAGTTCAATCGCGCGCTGGATAATGTTGTGCAATTCTGTAGGAGAGCAATCCGTGAGTGACAGAAAGTGTCTAACGCTCATATTTAATAACCTTGATTGATACTGAGGTACGCAAAAGCGGCATAGATAAACAGTAAAACCGCTCTGGCCAAATAACATAAGCCCCGAATCTTATAAGGTAAAGGGTGTTCTGTGCAAACCCTGTCAAACGCGGGCCTTGGAATTAAAGCGGGTGACTCACTTGATAGATTAAAAAATATAAGAATCAGTGCCAATCTGCGTAGATAAAGTAAATTGCTTGATCTGAATTAATCTAAAGCAGAGCGTTACACTGGGTTTTAGGCTAGAATGCGCGCTAGGTGCTCAGTAATCTAATGAGCGAAATCACTAAAGTATTTGTCGAGGTGGATTGTGGATATCATCGAAACGATTAAAGAGCAGATCGAAAACAACGCGATTTTGCTGTACATGAAAGGTAACCCAAACGCACCGCAGTGTGGTTTCTCACAGCGTGCGACTCAGGCGCTGATGGCCTGTGGTGAAAAGTTTGCTTATGTTGATATTCTGCAGAATCCAGACATTCGTGCCAACTTGCCTGCCTATGCAAACTGGCCGACTTTCCCACAGTTATGGGTTGATGGCGAGTTGGTTGGCGGTTGCGATATCATCACTGAGATGCACGAAAGTGGTGAGCTACAAACGCTAGTTAAAGCTGCCGCAGCAAAAGCACAAGCTTAAAGATTGCTTGGCAGCCTGTAGGTTGCGAGCAGATTGCAAAAAAAAAGCCCCTATACAGTTTTCTGGATAGGGGCTTTTTTTATTGCATGTGCATTGCTAGTTACACTATTAAGCGCTGTTGCGCATTGGCTCGGTATTGCGCGCTGAGTTTGCGCTGGCGCGGTTTAGGGCGCTGAAGAACGCACGAATGCTAGCGGTGGTGATATTGCCGTCAATGCCTACCCCAAAGACTGGGCGTTGGCCTGGTAAGCGCAGCTCAATATAAGCGGCAGCTTTAGCGTTGCTACCGCTGCCAATCGCATGCTCGTTGTAGTCCATGATCTCCACGGCAATAGGCAAGCTGGCAACCAAGGCTTCCAGTGGGCCGTTGCCACAACCGCTCCAGCTTTTAACGATACCGTCGGCTGATACTTCAGTGGTTAATGTGCTGATGCCGTTTTCTTCTTGTAAACGATGCTTCTGTAAGGCGTATGGACTTAACGCTTGTAAATACTCGCTGTCTAATAAAGTGTAAATTTGCGCGGCAGATACTTCCAAGCCCGACCGGTCGGTTTCCGCTTTAATCACTTGGCTAAATTCAATCTGCATACGACGTGGCAATTGAATGCCGTATTCCTGTTCCAGCAAATAAGTGACGCCGCCTTTGCCGGATTGGCTGTTGACGCGGATCACGGCTTCGTAGTCGCGGCCAATGTCAGCAGGATCAATGGGCAGGTAGGGGACTTCCCAAATACCGTTGGCGTCGCGCTGGGCAAAGCCTTTACGGATGGCATCTTGGTGTGAGCCTGAAAAGGCGGTATGGACTAAGTCGCCAGCATACGGATGACGTGGATGGACGGGTAACTGATTGCACTCTTCAACGACTTTACGTACGGCATCAATGTCTGAAAAATCCAGTTGTGGATTAACCCCTTGGGTATACATGTTCAAGGCTAAGGTGACTAAATCGACATTACCGGTGCGCTCACCATTGCCAAATAAGCAGCCTTCAACGCGGTCGGCACCGGCTAATAAGCCCAACTCACTGGCTGCGACCCCTGTGCCGCGGTCGTTATGAGTGTGTAAGCTAATAATGACATTGTCACGCTGGTTGATATTGCGGGCAAACCACTCAATCTGATCGGCATACACATTTGGCGTGGAGACTTCGACGGTGGCGGGTAAGTTTAAGATCACTTTGTTGTCAGCCGTGGGTTGCCATACATCCAGTACGGCGTTACACACTTCGACGGCAAATGGGGTTTCGCTGGCGCTGAAGGTTTCCGGTGAGTATTCAAACGTCCATTGTGTGTCGGGTTGCATGGCTGCGTATTTGTTAAACAATTCAGCGGCGTGCACAGCAATGGCTTTGACGCCTGCTTTGTCTTGGTTAAAAACGATGCGACGAAACGCCGGAGAGACTGCGTTGTACATATGCACAATGGCTTTGGGTGCGCCTTTTAATGATTCAAAAGTGCGAGCAATCAAGTCTTCACGGGCTTGAGTCAGCACTTGAATGGTGGTGTCTTCTGGAATATGGCCGTCTTCGATTAATAAGCGAACAAAATCAAAGTCAGTTTGTGAGGCCGATGGAAAAGCCACTTCAATGTGTTTAACGCCAACCGCGACCAGGGTTTTAAAGAAGCGCAGTTTCTTTTCTGGGCTCATGGGTTCGATGAGCGATTGGTTGCCATCACGCAGGTCCGAACTGCACCAAACGGGCGCATGAGTGATGCGGTTATTTGGCCAAGTGCGATCCGCTAAGTTTAATACAGGGTAGGCGCGGTATTTGGTGGCGGGGGTACTTAACATCGGCATGGGTTGATCCTTAATCGAAGTCAATGAAGTGAAGCATGAAATAAGCGCATACTCTTTGTGGTCATTAAGTTGCGTAAAGCGTGCTTGTTTATAGATGTGTTTTGATAAAGTTATATTTCAAGATTTTTTATTGCAAGTAATGTTTTTAAATTGGTTTTTTTCTATTCTTTTTATGTGTTTATTGGTTTTTTTTATGGTTTTTTTGCAATTTTAAAGATTTTATTGTTTTGCGTTTTTTTCTGCGTCAGTCTGTCGCAGCGCTTGTTGACTGATTTGTGTGATCATTTATCACTGATAATTTTGCCCTGTATGTATATGAAAATAATGGAGTACCGTGTTTGATTAAGCAGCGCCGCAATCATTTCATGGCGATTTGGCTTGGCTTGTTTGCCATGCTGATGATTCATGTCGGCCCGCTTATTTCCGGTACTCAAGCATTGGTTGTTGTTGATACCGTCGTTGCTGAGGCTGCAGCGCATCATGATCATGCTGCAATAGCGGCGCATGACTCGATGGAACATGCTCAGCATGCTGTTGATTACCATGCCTTGATGGGGCATCACAGTGCTCCTGCTGATGGGCCGCAATGGCTGGCGAATTTAAAAATGTGTGGCTACTGTGATTTGTTAACGGTCAGTCCGCCTTTGGTTTTAACGCTTTTATTGGCATTTCCGGTGACGCCGTCGGTGCAGTGGTTGGCCGTCTTACCTGCGCCGCCATGTCTTTTAGCTGTCGCGCACAGCTTGCGCCATCCACGTGCGCCGCCTGTCTATTTGTTCACTTAGATCAAGCGGGTTATGAATCCCGCGCTTAATTTAAATGAATGATGGATGTCAATATGCATACCAACCGTATTCAAGGCGTTGCTACGTCACGCCAAGACAATACTTTCAAACTCAAGCCGCTATCACAGGGTTTAGTGCTGGCGCATGCTGCTTTACTGGGTTTTGCAATTTGTGCACCGCTACAGGCAAGTGCTGCTGAACAGCAAGATGCTGTGCAGCTGGCACCGATGGTGATTACCGGTGTGGCACAGCAGTCGCCGATTAAAGTGGTGACTGATCCGCGCATTCCACGCCAGCCTGTACCCGCCAGTGATGCAGCTGATTACCTGAAAACGATTCCAGGCTTTTCTGCGGTGCGCAGTGGTGGCGTGAACAGTGATCCAGTGTTTCGTGGCATGTTTGGTTCACGCTTAAAGCTGCTGACCAATGGCGGTGAAATGCTCGGCGCATGCCCAAATCGTATGGATTCGCCGAGCTCTTATGTCAGTCCTGAAACCTACGATAAGCTGACCGTAATTAAAGGTCCGCAAAGTGTGCTTTGGGGGCCTGGCGCATCAGCGGCAACCGTATTGTTTGAGCGTGAGCCAGAAAACTTTGAAGAGCCGGATTACCGCGTAAACGGCAGCGTTCTAGTGGGCTCAAACAATCGCTTTGATCGCAGTATCGATGCGGCAGCAGGCAGTCGTGAGGGTTATGCGCGGGTGATTGCTAACGGCTCAACAGCTGATGATTACAATGATGGTGATGGCAATCGTGTACCGTCCAGTTGGGATAAATGGAACACTGATCTGATTTTAGGTTGGACGCCAACGGATGACACGTTGCTAGAACTTACCGCTGGTACGGGTGATGGCGAGTCGCGTTATGCTGCGCGTAGCATGGATGGCACGCAATTTGAGCGTGAAAGTTTAGCGTTACGCTTTAAGCAAACCAACTTAACCGACACTTGGAAAGCCTTGGAAGCGCAGGTGTATTACAACTACGCTGATCACGTAATGGATAACTACAAGTTACGTACGCCTAATCCTAATGACGTGATGTCTATGATGCGTACGCCTTATGCGAGTGCTGTTGATCGTCGCACCTTGGGTACTCGAGTGAGCGGTACTTGGCAGTGGGATGCAGTGGAAATCATTGCCGGTGTTGATGCGCAGAAAAATGAGCACCGCGCGCGTAAAGGGACTGGTGATAGCTACAAGCAAATGCCTTGGGCGAAAGATGCTGAGTTTAAGCAATATGGTCTATTCAGCGAGCTGAGCTGGAATATGGCAGATGGCGAACGCTTAATCAGTGGTGTGCGTGTCGATCGCGCCTCAGCCACGGATACTCGTGCAGAACTTTGCAATATGATGGGTATGGCTTGCCGTGATAACCCAACCGCAGATAAAGAGCGTAATAAAACATTACCGAGTGGCTTTGTGCGCTATGAGCACGATATGCAGTCTCTTCCTGCAACCACCTATATTGGTTTGGGGCACAGCCAGCGTTTTCCTGATTATTGGGAGTTGTTTTCAGCCACTAGTATAGCGGGTCAGCCGACAGCGTTTGCTTCAATTAATCCAGAAAAAACCACGCAAGTGGATTTTGGTATTCAGTACAGCCGAGGCGCTGCTGAGTTGTGGGCGTCTGGCTATGTCGGGCAGGTGCGTGATTACATCATGTTTAGCTTTAAGCCAGGTATGAATCCGCTGCATACAGTATCGGAAGTCGATAATATTGATGCGCGGATTATGGGTGGTGAGTTAGGCGGTTCGCACCGTTTTGCACCCCATTGGAAAGCAGATCTGAGCTTAGCTTATGCCTATGGTAAGAATAGCTCTGATGGCCGTGCAATGCCGCAAATTCCACCGCTGGAAGCACGCTTTGGCCTGAGCTATGAGCAAGGGGACTGGAGTAGTTCAGCTTTATGGCGCGTGGTGGCTGCACAAAATCGTATTGATGATCGTGATCGTGGTCGCGGTAACGTCGTCGGTAAAGACTTCGGCCCAAGCTCAGGTTTTGGTGTGTTCTCGGTGAACAGTGCCTACCGTTTAAGTCAACACTGGAAGGTCAGTGCAGGTGTGGACAACCTGTTTGACAAGAATTACAGCGAGCACTTAAACCTGGCCGGCAACGCAGGCTTTGGCTATACCGATACCACTACTCGTGTTAACGAATCAGGTCGTACCTGGTGGACACGCGTTGATATGAGTTTCTAAGTGGTGAGGTGGTCAGCGCTAAGCGTTGATCACCGCTATGAGGCCGTTGTGCGATAACAGTTGATGCGCGCACTGTGGTACAGGGATGAACGGGCAGCATTGTGTGCGCCGAACTAAATCGCCTACGATCTTGCAGCAAAGTATAAAAAAGGGTTTGAGCCGGCGCTGGACACGCATGGTTCAAGCCCTTTTTAAATGTTTACGCATTGATTGCTAAAAAAATGAATCAACAAAAAAACGGCACACGCCATAAGGCTGTACCGTATTTAAGTCTGTAACGCGGCAGTGTATGAATCAGCGGGCGCGGTAGGTAATGCGACCCTTGCTTAAATCATAAGGCGTAATTTCAACACGAACTTTATCGCCGGTTAAAATGCGAATATAGTTTTTGCGCATTTTTCCTGAAATATGCGCAGTAACGACGTGCCCATTTTCTAACTCCACACGAAACATGGTGTTAGGCAGGGTGTCGACGACAGTGCCTTCCATTTCGAAGCTGTCTTCTTTCGACATGCAGTATAACCCTCAAAATACAATAAAAAACCCGATGCTCAAAACGCATTCAGGCAAAAGCGGCGGGTATTATGCCGTATTTAGCTTAGAAAGGCCAAATATCGATTGGCAATATTTTTCTGTGGCTAAAAAGTTGTCAGAGGCTGCCTGTAAATTAAGCCGGAAGGGTTTGCCAATCTTGCTTAATAAAGGCTTCCAGTGGCTGGTATTGGGTTTTGTAATTCATTTTTTGGCAGTCTTTAATCCAGTAACCTAAATAAAGATAAGGCAAGCCAAGGCGTAAGCTTTCTTGAATTTGCCATAAAATTGCGTAGCGACCAAGGCTGCGGCGTTTATCGTCTGGAGCAAAAAAAGTGTACATCGCAGATAATCCAGTCGGTAACACATCGGTTACTGCTACGGCTAAGAGTTGCGTGCCTAGACGGAATTCATAAAAGTGCGCAAAAGATAAATCAGTATTTAAAAAGCGTTGGAATTGATCGATTGATGGCGGGTACATATCACCATCAGCATGGCGTTGCTCAATATAGTGCTGATACAGCGCATAGTGTTCAGGATTAAAGGCACTGCTGACAGCCTGCACAGTGAGATCTTGATTGCGGCGGATGATTTTCTTTTGTGCGGCTGTCGGGTTAAAAGCTTGTACTGGAATACGTACCGATAGGCAGGCGTTGCAATCACCACAGTGCGGACGGTAGATATGGGCTGCGCTGCGTCGAAAACCTTGCTCGATCAGTTGACTGTACAGTTCAGCTGTTACTTCCTCTTGTGGGTCAATAAAAATTGAGCCTGCATTCAGTCCAGGTAGGTAGCTGCAGGGGTGCTCTTCGGCCAAGTACAGTTGCAAGGTTTTCATATGTCTAGCGTGCTCGTGGTAATCGGTGGTGTGAGCCATTGCATACGAGTGGGGGTATCCAAATAGCGGGCTAAGTACTCGGAAAAACACTCACGAGAAATGCTGTCTGCACCCAGGCTTAGCAAGTGTGCGGTGGGCATTTGGCAGTCAATCAGCACAAAGCCTGCCGCTTTTAGCGTGCTGACTAAGGTCACAAAACCAACTTTAGACGCATTGCTTATACGGCTGAACATCGACTCGCCAAAAAATAACTGGCCAATGGCGATGCCATATAAACCGCCAACTAACTTATCCTGATGCCAGACTTCGACAGAGTGAGCATACCCTTGCGCATGCAGCTCAAAATAAGCCGCTTGCATCTCGCGAGTAATCCACGTGCCGTCTTCATCTTTTCGTGGTTCAGAGCAGGCGTGGATCACTTCAGCAAAATTGCGGTCAAAGGTCACGCTAAACTGATCGCTGCGTAATACTTTGCGTAAGCTGCGTGAAGTATGCAGGTTATCAGGCAGTAAAACCGTGCGCGGATCGGGTGACCACCAGAGCAGTGGCTGTCCATCTTGGTACCAAGGAAAACAGCCGTGGCGATACGCTGCAACTAAACGTGCCGCAGATAAGTCACCACCCGCCGCCAGCAGGCCGTTTGGTTCGCGCAGGGCTTTGTTGAGAGCTGGGAACTTAAGTGATGCGCGATTGAGCCAAGTGATCATAAAAACCTTAATAGGGCGTAAGTGCGCTGAGAAGGGGAAATATACTTAACAGAAGTCCTGTTAAGATAGATTAAATTGGTAAAAAAATCATGTGCAGATAGAGTGCATCGTATTCGCAGCGGGTAAAGATGAAATCAGTGGCTTAAATCCGTACAATAGTGCGTTGTTAGACGTTTTTTGTGATTATATTTTTGATGAGCCTTTTTATCTCAAGGCCGTGCAGGACGCTTTTTTGAAGAACCCAACACAGACTCAGACATCTGAACAACATACTTGGCAAGAGCAGGCTCAACTTCGCTTGAAAGAAGGCGTGTTGATTCTCTTGGCTGTGTTATGTATCTATTTATGGATGGTGTTATTGACCTTTGATGTCAGCGATCCGGGCTTTACCCAAAGCGTGAGCCAGCTTGATACAGCCAATAATGCGGGCGGACAGATCGGGGCATGGATTGCTGATGTGTTATTTAGCGTATTAGGCTACTTTGCGTGGCTGTTTCCTTTGGTTTTAATGCTAAAAACTGTTCTGGTCTTTCAGAATCGCTATGAACCGGTGGTTTGGAATGGCTGGCTGTTTGCGCTGCGGGCATTTGGCTTTGTCTTGCTGCTGTGTTCTGGTGCGGCATTAACCCATGTGCATTTCCCGCTGCCTGAAGTGACCCCGAAAAACTTTAATATTCTTGGTGAAACCCTCGGTGAAGCGCTGACTGCAGTGCTCAATATAGAGGGTGCGACCCTTTTATTGCTGGCTTGCTTTTTGTTTGGTTTGACGGTGTACGCGAACTTATCTTGGTTTAAGATTATGGAAGGTGTTGGTGTGCTCACCTTGCGTGCGGGTGAAGCGATCAAATCACTGGTGCAGAATATTTGGGATAAAGCACAAAGTCGCCAGCAAGAAAAACATCGTTTGCGTGAGGTGGATGCGCAAGTGAGCCAAGTTACAGGCGCATTGGGTGTGGATAAAGCTGAGCAAGGACGGGTGCGTGATCGTGTGTTAAAACGCGATGAAGCGCTTGCTCAGCATGTCAGCTCCAGAGAAGGGCGTCGCGAGCCGGTGATTGCTGTGCCCAGTGCGGCACAAACGGCAGCGGCTCCGAGTCAACGGGTGCAGAAAGAAAAGCAAGCGCATTTGTTTGTCGATAGCGCCATTGAAGGAACGTTACCGCCTTTAGCCTTGCTGGATAAAGCGGAAAAGAAAAAGCCCAGTTACTCTGAAGAATCACTGCAAGCTATGTCACGTCTACTAGAGATCAAGCTAAAAGAGTTTGGCGTAGAAGTACAAGTCGATTCGGTGCATCCAGGGCCGGTGGTGACCCGCTTTGAAATCCTCTTAGCGCCTGGCGTTAAAGTCAGCCGGATTACCAACCTAGCCAAAGATTTAGCCCGATCTTTAGCGATGATCAGTGTCCGTGTGGTGGAAGTGATTCCAGGTAAAACCACTGTGGGGATCGAAATTCCTAACGAAGATCGACAAATTGTACGTTTCTCGGAAGTACTAGAATCCACTGAGTTTGACGAAGCTAAATCGTCTGTCACGATTGCCTTGGGCCATGATATTGGTGGACATCCGGTGATTGCTGACTTAGCAAAGATGCCCCACCTGTTGGTGGCCGGTACAACCGGTTCGGGTAAGTCGGTCGGTGTGAATGCGATGATTTTATCGGTTCTATTTAAGTCAACACCGGAAGATGCGCGGTTGATTATGATTGACCCGAAAATGCTTGAGTTGTCGATTTATGAAGGCATTCCGCACTTATTGTGCCCGGTCGTAACGGACATGAAAGAGGCGTCCAATGCGCTGCGCTGGTGTGTGGCAGAGATGGAACGTCGCTATAAACTGATGTCGGCGATGGGCGTGCGGAATCTGGCTGGCTTCAACCGTAAAGTGAAAGACGCGCAAGAAGCCGGCACACCGTTAGATGATCCGCTGTTTCGCCGTGACAGTATTGACGATGAAGTGCCCCAGTTAAGTAAACTGCCAACGATTGTGGTGGTGGTTGATGAGTTTGCCGACATGATTATGGTCGTCGGTAAGAAAGTTGAAGAGCTGATTGCGCGTATTGCACAGAAAGCCCGTGCCGCTGGTATTCACCTAATTTTAGCCACTCAGCGGCCTTCGGTGGATGTGATTACCGGTTTGATTAAAGCCAATATTCCAACCCGTATTGCGTTCCAAGTATCGAGTAAAATTGACTCGCGTACTATCCTTGATCAAGGTGGTGCTGAGCAACTGTTAGGTCACGGTGATATGTTGTATTTGCCGCCGGGAACCAGTTTGCCGATTCGAGTCCACGGTGCCTTTGTTTCAGATGAAGAAGTGCATCGGGTGGTTGATGCGTGGAAATTGCGCGGCGCGCCAGATTATATTGAAGAGATCTTGGCTGGCGTTGAAGAAGCTGGCAGCGGTTTTGACAGTGGCGACGCTGATAGCAGCAGTGAAGATGATCCGCTCTATGATGAAGCCGTACGTTTTGTAACCGAGACACGGCGTGCCTCGATTTCTTCGGTGCAGCGTAAATTTAAAGTCGGTTACAACCGTGCCGCACGTATGGTTGAAGCCATGGAGATGGCGGGAGTCGTCTCCGGTGCCGCGCATAATGGTTCGCGCGAAGTGATTGCACCACCACCGATGCGTGACTGATCAATTTTTTTCAACAGCCTTACTGATTTACCGACTAAGGCTTCTATTTTTAAGCTCAGATAAAGAGACTAGCGATGCGCACAATGTATAAAAGCTTAATGGGTTTGCTGGGCAGTGTCATGCTCAGTAGTGCTGTGCTGATGCCGATAGCATATGCGGACGAGGCGAGTAACCAGCAGCGCTCAGCCAATAAACTCAGTGAATTACTCAGTCATACGCAAACCATCACAGGTACTTTTTCACAGTTGACTTTGGATTCAACGGGCACCCAGTTGCAGGAAGCTTCAGGGCAAATGGTCTTGCAACGTCCCGGTTTATTTCGCTGGCACACTGATCCACCACTTGAGCAGCTCTTGGTTTCTAATGGCGAAAAGGTTTGGTTATATGATCCTGATTTGTTGCAAGTGACTGTGCAGAAAATGGATCAGCGCTTGACCCATACGCCAGCATTACTGTTGTCAGGTGATGTTTCAAAAATCAGTGAAAATTTTACTATTGCCTATAAAGAGGGTGGGCCGGTTGTTGACTTTATTTTGACACCAACCGCTAAAGACACCCTGTTTGATACGTTACGTTTGTCATTCCGTAATGGGCTGATCAGCGATATGCAATTAATGGATGCGGTCGGTCAACGTACTAATATTTTGTTTATGGGCGTAAAAGTCAATGAGCCGGTCGACGCCAGCCAGTTTGTCTTTACCGCACCAGCAGGCGTTGATGTGATTGAGGATGGGGAGTAGCAGTGCAGCTGTTTAACAGTGAGCCGATTGCCCAGCCGCTGGCCGCGCGTTTACGTGCCAATACATTGGATGAGTACGTCGGTCAGCAGCACATTTTAGCGGTTGGTAAGCCACTGCGTGAAGCATTGCAGCAAGGCGCTTTGCACTCAATGATTTTTTGGGGCCCGCCAGGTGTAGGTAAAACTACCTTGGCGCGTTTGTTGGCGCAAGTCAGTGATGCCCATTTTATTACCCTGTCCGCGGTGTTGTCAGGGGTCAAAGAAATCCGCGAAGCGGTACAAGATGCCAAACAGCAATCAGCTCAATACCAGCGCCGTACCATTTTGTTTGTCGATGAAGTGCATCGTTTTAATAAAGGTCAGCAAGACGCTTTTTTACCCTATGTAGAAGACGGTACCTTTATTTTTATTGGTGCTACCACAGAAAACCCGTCTTTTGAACTCAACAATGCCTTGCTCTCCAGGGCGCGCGTATATGTGTTGCAAAGCCTTGATGATGCGGCGCTACAGTTGTTACTCGCGCGAGCCTTAACCGATCAGCGCGGTCTTGGCGAGCGTCAGCTGACTATTGAGTTGCAAGCCCAAGAATTATTGATCCGCGCGGCTGATGGTGATGGGCGTCGTTTGCTTAACTTGCTCGAAAATACCGCTGATTTATTGGATGACGGTGACTGCATTGATGTTGACTTGCTGGGTAATATTCTGGGTGAGAGCATGCGGCGCTTTGATAAAGGCGGTGAGGCATTTTACGATCAGATTTCTGCCTTGCATAAATCGGTTCGTGGTTCCAATCCCGATGCGGCGTTGTACTGGTATACGCGCATGCTCGATGGCGGTTGTGATCCGCTGTATATCGCTCGCCGCGTGGTACGTATGGCCAGTGAAGATATTGGTAATGCTGATCCGCGCGCGCTGACTTTATGTTTATCTGCGTGGGATGTACAAGAGCGCTTAGGCAGTCCGGAAGGTGAGTTAGCGGTTGCGCAGGCCATCACTTATCTAGCCTGTGCACCGAAAAGTAATGCCGTATATATGGCCTATAAAGCAGCGCGCCAGGATGCGCAGCGCTTTGGCTCGTTAGAAGTACCCTTGCATTTGCGTAATGCACCGACCCAATTAATGAAACAATTGGGTTACGGTGATGAATACCGCTATGCGCATGATGAGCCGGATGCCTATGCGGCTGGTGAAGACTATTTCCCCGACGCTCTGACGCCTCGTGCATATTACCAACCACCCGCACGGGGTTTGGAAATTAAAATTGGTGAAAAGCTCGATCATTTAAAAAGATTGGATCAAGCCAGTCCACGGCAACGAAGAGAACCCTAATGATGAACTTTTTAATGGTCGCACTTGGCGGCGCTTTCGGCAGTGTCCTGCGTTACAGCGCAGGCTTTGGGGTTGCTAATATTTGGCCGCAGCACCTGTACATTGCCACTGTTTTCGTTAATATCGTGGGCTGTTTTTTGATTGGCTGTGCTTTTTCGTGGTTTATGCTGCGCCCTGACGTTTCAGAGATGACGCCTTTGTTGTTAATGACGGGGTTGCTCGGCGGATTTACCACTTTCTCTACATTTTCATTGGATGCGCTGCGCATGTTTAATGATGGGCAGTCGCTGCAGGCTTTACTCTATATGGGCGTCACCTTGGGCGGTGGTTTGTTAGCCACATGGCTGGGCATGGCGCTGATTAAATTTTCTCTGTAAGAACGGATACCTCTATGCTTGATTCAAAATTGTTACGCACCCAACCACAGGATATGGCCAAGCGTTTAGCCGTACGCGGTTTTGTCTTGGATGTAGCCGGTTTAGAAGCCTTAGAAACTCAACGCAAAGCTGTGCAAACTCGCACCGAGCAGTTGCAAGCTGAGCGTAACAGCCGTTCTAAATCGATTGGTCAAGCGAAAGCACGTGGCGAAGATATTGTGCCCTTGTTAGCGCAAGTTGATCAGCTCGGCGGCGAGCTTGAGTCGGGTAAGCGTGAGTTGGAAGCGATTCAAGTCGATATTGATGCGATTGCATTGAATATTCCAAATCTACCGGATGCGTCTGTTCCGCAAGGTGCCAGTGAAGATGACAATGTTGAGGTGCGCCGCTGGGGTACGCCCCGCGAATTTGCTTTTGCTGTACAGGATCATGTGGCGCTGGGTGAGAATATCAAGGGTTTGGATTTTGAAGCAGCAGCGAAATTATCCGGTGCGCGCTTTGCAGTGATGCGCGGCGGTATTGCTCGTCTACATCGTGCTCTTGCACAATTCATGCTCGATTTACACACCTTGGTACATGGCTATCAAGAAATGTATACGCCGTATTTGGTACAAACGTCTGCGTTGCAGGGAACCGGCCAATTACCCAAATTTTCTGAAGATTTATTTCGAATTGAGCGTGCCGATCAAACGCCTTTGTATTTGATTCCAACCGCTGAAGTCTCTCTGACTAATACCGTGGCTGGCGAAATTTTAGATGTGACGCAGTTGCCGATTAAAATGGTCGCGCACAGTCCTTGCTTTCGCAGTGAGGCGGGTGCCTCGGGTCGTGATACGCGCGGCATGATCCGCCAACATCAGTTTGATAAAGTTGAGCTGGTGCAGATTGTTGATCCGCAAACCTCGTTTGCGGCACTGGAAGAATTGACCGGGCATGCGGAAAAAGTCCTGCAAGCGTTGGAGCTGCCATACCGTGTGATGTCACTCTGCACCGGCGATATGGGCTTTGCTGCGAGCAAAACTTATGACTTAGAAGTCTGGGTGCCAAGCCAAGATAAATACCGTGAAATTTCTTCGTGCTCGAACTGCACAGATTTCCAAGCGCGCCGTATGCAAACCCGCTACCGCCATCCTGAAACGGGTAAAACCGAGTTGGTGCATACCCTCAACGGCTCAGGTTTAGCCGTAGGTCGCACCTTGGTTGCTGTACTGGAAAACAACCAGCAAGCAGATGGCAGTATCACTGTGCCTGAAGTGTTGCGTCCTTATATGGCGGGGATTGAAGTTATTTTCTAAGCCTTTAATAAGGCCGTGTTTTACTGTTAAGCAATAAGAGCGACTTGGCTTAGGTTAAGTCGCTTTTTTATGTTTGTGCAACATGCTTGATTGCAGGCAATGCAAAATAGGCGCTGTAGCGTTTATAAAGCCTGCATAAACGAGGTATTGCAACGCTTGAGCGTAGTATGCGCAGCGATTATTAATGATTAGCATAAGGGTGTTTTATGGATTACCTGCCATTATTTCATAATCTGCAAGGACGCGATGTATTGCTGGTCGGTGGTGGTGAAAGGGCCTTAAGCAAAGCGCGCTTATTACTTAATACAGGTGCTGCGCTGCGTGTGGTTGCGCCTTTTATCAGTGATGAATTGCAAGCATTGATTGCGGCCAAGCAAGGCCAGTGTCTGCTACGTGAATATAAAGACACTGATCTGCAGGGTTGCTGTTTGGTGCTGGCTATCACTGATCAGCCTGCGCTGAATGCAGCTGTTTCTACTCAGGCCATGGCGATGAATATTCCGATTTACTCGGTTGGCGCACCAGAATTATCCAGCTTTATCTTTCCGGCGATTGTCGATCGCTCGCCATTGGTGATTGCGGTGTCTAGCGCGGGGCATGCGCCAGTTTTAGCCCGTTTAGCCCGAGCTAAAATCGAATGTTGCTTACCGGCCGGTTATGCTCGTTTAGCCGGTCTGGCGGCGAAATTTCGTGATCAAGTCAAAGCACGGTTGCCTCATGTGCAGCCGCGTCGAGCGTTTTGGGAGGACGTTTTTCAAGGACAGATTGCTGAGCATGTGTTTGCCGGCCGTGATCAGCAAGCGGAGCAGTTGCTCGCTGAGAAAATCAGCGGTGCGCAGAACCAGGTCATTGGTGAAGTCTATTTGGTGGGGGCAGGTCCTGGTGATCCTGATCTGCTGACCTTTAAGGCGTTGCGTTTAATGCAGCAAGCAGATGTGGTGCTATATGACCGCTTAGTTGCGCCGGCGATTCTTGAGCTGTGTCGGCGTGATGCCGAGCGCATTTATGTTGGTAAACAGGCCTCAAATCACAGCGTGCCGCAAGACCAAATTAACCTTAAGCTGATTGAGTTGGCTCAGCAGGGTAAACGTGTGGTACGCCTGAAAGGCGGTGATCCGTTTATTTTCGGGCGTGGCGGTGAAGAAATTGAAGAGCTGGCCGCGCAACATATTCCTTTTCAAGTGGTGCCTGGGATTACTGCGGCATCGGGCTGTTCTGCTTATGCGGGGATTCCGTTAACGCATCGTGATTATGCGCAGTCCGTCCGTTTTATCACGGGGCATCCAAAAGAAGGCGTATTGGATTTACCTTGGGCTGAGTTGATTTCGTCGTCGCAAACCGTGGTGTTTTATATGGGGTTGGGTTGTTTGCCGGATATTTGTCAGCAACTCATCGTCCATGGTCGTGCGGAAAATACGCTAATTGCTTTAGTTGAGAATGGTACGACTGAGAGGCAACGAGTGTTTACTGGAACTTTAGCTACGATTAATCAGCAGGTGAGTGAGTTCGCTGTGCAAAGTCCAAGTTTGATTATTGTGGGTGAAGTGGTGGCCTTGCGCGAGAAGTTGAGTTGGTTTGTTGGGGAAGCTTGAATTACTGCGTTAAGCAAAAGCAAAAGAAAAATTGTAGGCGCGAATTTATTCGCGAGGCTTTTCTACAGTGGCGTAATTGTTCTAGGCTTTAGATCGTACGTACCGTACCTCGCTCATATCGCTTTTCCCTCAGCGAGACATCCTGTCTCGATTCGGGCGCTGCGCCATCCGTGGTTGCGCTTGTCGCACGAGCGAGGTACTCGTTGATCAAATTTGTTGTTTGCGAGTTTGTGGCGCGCCTCTAGAAGAGAACAGGTGATCGTGCAACCCTTTGTTGTCGCTGTGGCTTTAAGGACTCATGCTGCGATAGTGCTAACAACTCAGATGATCAATGAGTGCTTCGGTGTGTGTGGTGAGCGAGCCATGGATGGCGTAGCGCCGGAGTTGAACCCTGGATGGGTTCATCGACGGATAAACATCTGCCCTGAAGTACGACTACCGGTTGTTAATGTATTAAATCTCGCATTCGCGGGTATGGCCTGCTCATACCGAAGCGTTGATTCTTCTATTAATCTTAGAAAACAGGTAGGAAAGATGTAAATATGCGGGTTTACATAGAAATTCCTGTTTTGCCCTGCGCTTTTTGTTGATCTAGGTTTAAACTGTCGCAGTATACTGGCGCGCGCAGTGCACTACAGAACGCTGCGCGCCCATCTAATAGCACCATTAAAAAGTAATCTATTTATCTAACAGGATTTTATCCAGGAGAGCAGGCATGTCCATTCAAGAGGCGCAGGTCAGTCGCGCTGATTTTGATCAAGTTATGGTGCCCAACTATGCGCCGGCTGGCTTTATACCGGTACGCGGACTTGGTTCACGACTCTGGGATCAAAGTGGACGTGAACTGATTGACCTATCCGGCGGTATTGCTGTGAATGGTTTGGGTCACTGCCATCCGGCGTTGGTTGATGCCTTAACCAAGCAAGCGCATAAACTCTGGCATGTTTCAAATGTGTTTACCAATGAGCCCGCACTGCGTCTGGCGCGTAAGCTCACCGCAGCGACCTTTGCTGATCGAGTTTTCTTCAGTAATTCTGGCGCAGAAGCCAATGAAGCGGCCTTGAAGCTGGCACGAAAAGTCGCCAGTGATCGTTTTGGCGCAGATAAGTATGAGATTATTTCCACCATTAACAGCTTCCATGGCCGTACCGTATTTACTGTGAATGTCGGCGGTCAGCCTAAATACTCAGAAGGCTTTGGTCCGCGCCCAGAAGGCCTTACCCATGTGCCTTACAATGATTTAGCGGCAATGGAACAGGCGATTTCAGAGCGGACTTGTGCAGTCATTCTGGAACCCATTCAAGGTGAAAGTGGCGTATTGCCGGCTGATCTGGCTTACCTGCAAGGCGTGCGTGCGTTGTGTGACAAATATAATGCATTGTTGCTTTTTGATGAGGTGCAGTCAGGCATGGGGCGCACGGGTAAGCTGTTTGCTTATGAACACTATGCTGTCACTCCGGATGTGTTGACCACTGCGAAAAGTTTAGGTGGTGGTTTTCCTATTTCTGCGATGCTCACCACTGGTGACTATGCTGCGCATTTAGCGGTTGGCACACACGGCACCACCTTTGGTGGTAATCCGTTAGCCTGTGCGGTGGGTGAGGCGGTATTGGATATTATTAATACGCCTACCGTACTGGATGGCGTGCTTGCCAAAGGCGAGTATTTGCGTGGAAAACTACGAGCGCTGGGCGACAAATACAATCTTTTTGAGCAGGTGCGTGGTAAAGGTTTATTGATTGGTGCGGTGCTTAATAGCAACTATAAAGGTCAAGCCGGCGCATTAATGGCTGCTGCTGAACGTGCTGACCTACTGGTTCTGGTCGCAGGCCCTGATGTGCTTCGTTTTGCTCCAAGCTTAGTGATTGAACAGGCTGACTTAGATGAAGGTTTGGCACGTTTTGAGCGTGCAGTGATTGAATTTGTGGGTCACCCGCAAACATAACTTAATATTATTTAGCGCGCAGTATTTATGACAAGTGCTGCGCGTTGTTTTTTATAGATAGGTAAATACCTCATGAGTGCAGATTTACAGTTGATTCTTGAAAATGATGATGGCACACAGACAAATGCTTCTTGCTCACGCTTTGCAGTGATTTGGCAAGGTAAAGAGATTTGGGTGCAAACTGCAGGTAATGGCCAGTTGTTAATCGGCGTTGATGTTGAAGAAGGCGATACGGAGTACGCTAATTTACTGTTGCGTCCTTTAGCGACCAACCTTGTCAGCTTACAGCTAGAGATGGAACCCGCTGATCCGGTTGATAGGTCTGAAGAGAACCATGTACACACCGATGAGTGTAATCACTAAATCGCAGGCTCTGTCGTGTGTGGTTTAGCCCTGCACATAATGCTAGATCAGCGATATAATGCTTGCTTTGAGTCGGTAAGCTGTTTGTATTGAGCGTGCGTGACTGTTATTTAATTGTGGAAGAATATATGAAAAGCGCAGAAATCCGTGAAGCCTTCCTTCGCTTCTTTGAAGAAAAGGGTCATACCCGCGTAGCCTCTAGCTCATTGATCCCAGCCAATGACCCAACGCTATTATTTACCAATGCGGGCATGAATCAGTTTAAAGACTGCTTCTTGGGTTTAGAGAAACGCGCCTACACCCGTGCGGCCAGTAGCCAAAAATGCGTGCGTGCCGGTGGTAAGCACAATGACCTCGAAAACGTTGGTTATACTGCACGTCATCACACATTTTTTGAAATGCTTGGTAACTTTAGCTTTGGTGATTACTTTAAGCGTGATGCTATTCACTATGCATGGGAGTTTTTGACGTCTGCACAGTGGCTTAATCTACCTAAAGACAAGCTCTGGGTGACGGTCTACGCGACCGATGATGAGGCCTATGATATTTGGGTGAAAGAAGTAGGTATTCCTGCTGAACGGATGATTCGTATCGGTGATAATGGCGGCGCGCCTTATGCTTCTGATAATTTTTGGGCAATGGGTGATACTGGCCCTTGCGGTCCGTGTTCAGAGATTTTCTTTGACCATGGTGAACATATCTGGGGAGGCCCCCCAGGTTCGCCGGAAGAAGATGGCGATCGCTATATCGAGATTTGGAATAACGTCTTTATGCAGTTCAATCGTACTGCAGATGGCGTGATGCACCCTTTACCTGCGCCAAGTGTTGATACTGGGATGGGGCTTGAGCGTATCAGTGCGGTGCTGCAGCATGTTAACTCTAACTATGAGATTGATTTATTTCAGCACCTACTGAGTGCGGTCGCTGCAGCCGTCGGTTGTGAAAATAACGACAACCCATCGCTAAAAGTGATTGCTGACCATATCCGCTCATGCGGATTCTTGATTGCTGACGGTGTCGTACCGTCCAATGATGGTCGTGGTTATGTGTTGCGCCGGATTATTCGTCGTGCTTGCCGTCATGGTAATAAGCTTGGCGCAGCGGACAGTTTCTTTTACAAGATTGTTGCGGCATTGGTTGAGGAGATGGGTGAAGCCTTTCCAGAACTGAAGCAGCAGCAAGCGCAGATCGAACGTATTTTAAAAACCGAAGAAGAGCAGTTCGCTAAGACCCTAGAGCAGGGCTTGCGTATTCTCGAACAGGATTTAGCGCATTTAGAAGGCGTGGTGATTCCTGGCTCTGTGGTGTTTAAATTGTATGACACTTATGGCTTTCCGATGGATTTGACCGCCGATATCGCTCGCGAGCGTGAGTTGACTGTCGATGAGGTTGGTTTTGAGCGTGAAATGCAGGCGCAGCGTGAGCGTGCTCGTTCCGCTAGCTCATTCGGTATGGATTACAATACCTTAGTTAAAATTGATGAAAAAACTGAATTTCTTGGCTACCAAGAGCATCAGTCTGACGCTACAGTGCTGATGATTTTGAAAGACGGCGCTAGCGTTGAATCAGCCTTGGAAGGCGATCAACTCGTGATTGTTTTAGATCGCACACCATTTTATGCGGAATCAGGTGGTCAGGTGGGTGATTGCGGTTATCTTACGGCTGATAACCTGCGCATTGAAATCACTGATACGACAAAAAGCGGTCATGCTTTTTTGCATCATGGCTCGGTTATTCAGGGTTCGCTGCAAGTTGGCGAGCGCCTTTCTGCGCAAGTGGATGACCAAGTGCGTCATGCTACCGCCTTGAATCACTCCGCGACCCATTTATTACACGCCGCTTTGCGCAATATTTTAGGTGAGCATGTGCAACAAAAAGGTTCATTGGTTGACAGTCAGCGTTTACGCTTTGACTTCAGCCACTTTGAAGCTATTTCTGCGCAACAGCTTAAAGCCCTAGAAGAGCGGGTTAATCAAGAAATCCGCAATAATACTGAGATCTGTACTGAAGTTACCGATATTGAGACCGCTAAAAACAAAGGTGCAATGGCCCTGTTTGGTGAAAAATACGGTAATGAAGTGCGTGTGTTAAGTATGGCTGATGGTTTTTCTGTTGAACTGTGTGGTGGCATCCATGCTGAGCGCACCGGTGATATAGGTTTATTCAAAATTACCAGCGAGAGTGGTGTGGCTGCGGGTGTGCGTCGCATTGAAGCGGTGACTGGCGCTGCGGCTTGGGCTTGGTTAGCCGGTGCAGAAGAACAGCTTAAGCAAGCGATGAGCCTCGTTAAAGGCACACGTGAGAATGTCCTAGATAAACTGCAAGCTTTACTTGATCAGCAGCGTAGTTTGGAGAAAGAAATTGAGCAGCTGAAAGCTAAAGCCGCCAGCGCGGCAGGTAGCGATCTTGCATCTTCTGCGGTTGAGGTGAATGGGGTTAAGGTTTTAGCCGCACGCCTGGATGGTGTTGAGGGTAAAGATTTGCTAGTGCTGATTGATCAGCTGAAAAACAAACTGGGCAGCGCCGTGATTTTATTAGGCGGGGTGCATAGTGAGCGTATTGTGTTGGTTGCTGGTGTGACTAAAGATTTGACCGGACAATTTAAAGCTGGTGATCTAATGAAGCAGGCGACCGCAGTGGTGGGTGGTAAAGGTGGTGGTCGCCCGGATATGGCGCAAGGCAGCGGTGTTGAGCTGGACAAGTTGAATGCGGCCTTGGCTATTCCTGCAGAGTATGTGGCCAGTAAGCGTTAAACAGTGGGTTGGTTAAGACGCGCTCAGCGCAAGATCAGCGTTGCGCTGAACTCAATATTGTGAGCACTAACGGTGATTAAGGCGGCAGTAAAATGGCGTTGATCGTACAAAAGTTTGGTGGTACTTCAGTGGGTTCACCTGAACGTATCGAGCAAGTGGCGCAGAAAGTGGCAAAGTTCCGCGCTGCAGGTGATGACATTGTCGTGGTGGTTTCGGCGATGAGTGGTGAAACCAACCGCTTATTAGCCTTGGCTAAGCAAGTTTGCACAAGGCCATCACTGCGTGAGATGGATGTAATGATTGCTACTGGCGAGCAGGTTACTATTGCGCTGCTGGCCATTGCATTGAACAAAATGGGTGTTCCAGCCGTATCTTTTACCGGTGCACAAGTACCGATTATGACGGACAGTGAGCACGGCAAAGCACGAATCTTGAGCATTGATGAAGCTAAAGTTGCTGAACAGCTGAAAGCGGGTAAAGTTGTGGTGGTGGCCGGTTTTCAGGGGGTTGATCAGTACGGTAATATTACCACGCTCGGTCGTGGCGGCTCGGATACCACTGCGGTGGCTTTAGCGGCTGCGCTGAAAGCTGATGAGTGCCATATTTATACGGATGTGGATGGCGTTTACACCACCGATCCGCGTGTTGTGCCGCGTGCGCAGCGCTTAGATCGCATTACCTTTGAAGAAATGCTGGAGATGGCCAGCTTAGGCGCAAAAATTCTACAGCTGCGTTCTGTTGAGTTTGCCGGTAAGTACAATGTGCCTTTGCGTGTGCTGCACAGCTTTCAAGAGGGTCCTGGCACTTTAATTACTATTGATGATCATGAGGACAGCATGGAACAGCCGATTATTTCTGGTATTGCTTTTAATCGCGATGAGGCAAAATTAACCATTCGTGGTGTTCCAGATACTCCAGGGGTTGCTTTCAAAATCTTAGGGCCAATCAGTGCGGCGAATATTGATATTGATATGATTGTGCAAAACGTTGCCCAAGATAACACCACGGATTTCACCTTTACCGTGAATAATGTGGATTATGATGAAGCCTTAGATGTGTTGCGAGCCACGGCTAAAGAGATCGGTGCAGTTGAGGTTGGTGGAACTACCAGCATTGCTAAGGTGTCTATTGTGGGTGTTGGCATGCGCTCTCATCCAGGTGTTGCCAGTTGCATGTTTGAGGCTTTAGCCAAAGAGAATATTAATATTCAGATGATCTCAACCTCTGAAATCAGAGTGTCTGTAGTCATTGATGAGAAATATGTTGAATTGGCTGTGCGTGCGCTTCACACAGCTTTTGGTCTCGATGCCCCTGAGACTAAGGTGCATTGCTAAATACAATCTAAGTGAGGCAGCGTTTGCTGCTCTTTACGTATTTTATTGACGAATCAAGACGCTGAGCTTGTGTGAGCTTGATTTAATAATGCTTTTATTGATGTGCGGCGGGTGAGCCGGCAGTTTTGATAAAGGGATTATTTCTTCAGTTTTTTATTTGCGAGCTCATTAGGGTGACTGGTTTGATTTAATAAATAGGCGGCATGCATTGTGTGCAAAATGACATGATAAGTGTACGCTGTTCATAACTTACAGATGCAGACTGTAAACCTAAACCGTTGATGCAAGGAGATAAACAATGTTAATACTAACGCGTCGGGTCGGAGAGACATTGATGGTTGGTGATGAAGTCACTGTCACTGTGTTGGGTGTGAAAGGCAACCAAGTACGTATCGGTGTGAATGCGCCGAAAGAAATTGCTGTGCACCGTGAAGAAATCTATCAACGCATCCAAAAAGAGAAAGAAGATAAAGAAGATAAAGAAGATCCAAGTATTTGATATTTTTTGTTTTTTTGCTTTGCAATTATTAAAAATATGGGTATTATACGCACCGTTACGGAGAGGTGGCCGAGTGGCCGAAGGCGCTCCCCTGCTAAGGGAGTACACCTCAAAAGGGTGTCGAGGGTTCGAATCCCTCCCTCTCCGCCATATTTAGTGTTGCAAAGCAAAGTTTTCAAAGAGTTTAAATTAAAAATAAAACTCCTTGATTATCAAGTAAATAGCTTTATAATACGCGCCACATTGGACTCATAGCTCAGCTGGATAGAGTACTCGGCTACGAACCGAGCGGTCGGAGGTTCGAATCCTCCTGAGTCCACCATATTAAGAATATTGATGTGTTTCAACGTTCTTAAGTGAAATCAGTAGTGATCTGAATAAGCACTAAGTGGACTCATAGCTCAGCTGGATAGAGTACTCGGCTACGAACCGAGCGGTCGGAGGTTCGAATCCTCCTGAGTCCACCATATTAAGAATATTGATGTGTTTCAACGTTCTTAAGTGAAATCAGTAGTGATCTGAATAAGCACTAAGTGGACTCATAGCTCAGCTGGATAGAGTACTCGGCTACGAACCGAGCGGTCGGAGGTTCGAATCCTCCTGAGTCCACCATCTTAAAAAACCTGCATTGATTGCAGGTTTTTTTTGTCTATTTTTTCTTGCTTGTTCGAGTACCGCCTGATTTTTGGCTTAGACGCACACAGCCGTGCTCGTCGAAGCGTACGCTGCGCTTTTGTCCTTTAGCGCTGCGGTAGGTGGCAGTTAAATTGCCATTATTGACAGTGCTTGTGATCGGCTTGCCGTACATGCTTTCAATGTCCGCTTGATTCATACCGCTTCTGACTTGTTTGCGAACCATGGCGGTACGTCGCGTCTGGGGATCGCTAGCTCCGCAAGGGTGTGCTTGTTCGCCCACTACGGTGACGCGGGTTTTGTTGTGTTGCCTTGGGCTTTTTCGTGTGGTTTGCTTAATGAGTTGTTTGGGGAGGACGGGAATCAACATGGGTCGTGCTACGTTATGTGTGCTTTGTTGAGTGTCTGAGGGGCAGGTCGTGTCACTGAAAATGATTGGGCCGTCAGTGCTGACACATTTATAGATCTGTGTTGTGGCGTGTGCAGGCATGCCACAGAGACTACTGAGTAATAGGGTGATAGACAGATATTTTTTCATTGTTATCGTCCTTGAATGGTTGTGTTGCTAAAAATCCTTGAGTCGCTGTTTAAGTGTAGAGGACATTCCTTAAAAAACCAGTTTTATTGGCAGCGCGAGCCGTTAGGCATGCCAATTGTTAGGTGCAAACGGCGACTACAATGGTATTATTGCGCCCATATAAACCAGTCTGAAACTAGACGGTCATGATTTTTCAGTAGAAAGTATTTTCCCATTGAGCGATCACCATGCATTCTTGATTATTCCCTTGTGTTTACCCATAGCAAGGGTGGAGTACATCATCCATGTTAGAAGTTGAAGAGAGAAAGCCGCAGGAGCGTCTGCATGAGCGTTTTTCACAGGTTATTGAGCTCTTACAACGTCATCGATTGATTGAAGAAAGGGTCGCTCGGCAAGGCAGTGATAATCAAGAACGTGTTGACGCTTTGGTGCAGCAGCAGCACTTAGCAGAGTTACAGCAGAAACTGACTGAGTTACACCCTGCAGATATTGCTTATATTCTCGAAGCGTTACCTCTAGAAGATCGTTTAACGGTCTGGCAGTTGGTGCGCGCAGAAAGTGACGGCGATATTCTTTTGGAAGTGTCTGATTCGGTGCGTGAAACACTGATTGCTGACATGGATGAACACGAGATTATTGCAGCAACCAAAGATTTAGATGCAGATGAGTTAGCTGATCTTGCGCCTGAGTTGCCGCGTGATGTGGTGCAGGGTCTGATGGAATCTTTGGATGAGCAGCAGCGTGAACGGGTTCGTTCGGCGCTCTCCTATGACGATGAGCAGGTCGGTGCCATCATGGATTTTGAGATGGTGACCATTCGAGAGGATATCACCCTTGAAGTGGTGCTGCGCTATTTGCGTCGCCTTAAAGAGTTACCTGATCAAACGGATAAGCTCTTTGTTGTTGATATGGCTGGCATCTTAAAAGGCGTGTTGCCGATTAAACGTTTATTGGTCAATGATCCCGAGCGCATGGTGCATGAGGTGATGGCGGATGAGCCGGTGACTTTTTATCCGGATGAAGACGGCTCCTTTGCTGCGCAAGCCTTTGAACGCTATAACTTAGTTTCTGCGCCAGTGATTGAGAAGAGTGGCAAACTGATTGGTCGTTTAACTGTTGATGAAATGGTTGATTTGATTCGTGAAGAGTCTGAAAGCGAAGTGCTCAGTCGTGCTGGTTTGCGTGAAGAAGAAGATATCTTTGCTTCCGTTTGGAAGTCACTGCAGAACCGTTGGGCTTGGCTGGCGATTAACTTGATTACTGCGTTTGTGGCTTCGCGAGTGATCGGTTTATTTGAAGGTTCGATTGAAAAGTTGGTTGCGCTTGCGGCTTTGATGCCGATTGTTGCCGGTATCGGCGGCAACTCTGGCAACCAAACCATCACCATGATTGTTCGTGCAATGGCTTTGGATCAGCTGTCGACCGGTAATACTTCGCGCTTGATGCGTAAAGAGCTGGGTGTTGCTTTGATTAATGGGGTGATCTGGGGCAGCGTGATCGGTGTGGTGGCATGGCTACTCTACGATAGTTGGTCGTTAGGTGTGGTGATGACCAGTGCTATGACCTTGAACTTATTGCTAGCCGCTTTTATGGGCGTAATCATTCCTATGACTATGGTGCGTTTAGGGCGCGACCCAGCGTTAGGTTCCAGTGTCTTGATTACGGCGATGACTGACAGTGGTGGCTTCTTTATTTTTCTCGGGCTGGCTACAGTTTTCTTATTGTAAGACGGTAGGGAGACTTGAAGAGCTTACACGTATAGATAAAAAAGCATGCAATTGTTTGCCAATAGGGTGTCGTTCGCGTTAATGTTCGGACGTTTTAGCTGTGAATTACTGACAACTGCGTCAGCTGCGGCATAGATTTGAATTATAATATTGCCCCCTGTAACTCAGGAAATGGAGCTTATATGACTTCTCAGCAACTCCTTATGGAAGGCGTTGAACTCATGCTTTTTGGTATGGGTCTCGTTTTTTTATTTTTGGTTTTACTGATTTTCTGCATTCGAGGTATGTCTTTTGTTTTAGAGCGCATTGCGCCTGACGAAAGCAATGTCGCCACGGCAGTGCCAACTGCTGTGCAAAGAGCGGGTGCGCAAGCCGTTGATGCTGACACCTTGCATGCTATCCAAATTGCCATTAAACAGCACCGCGCCCGTCGCGGCTGAGTGTATCCACACGGAGTCTTCCTGATGACTGCTACAAAGCCACTCGGTATTACTGACGTTGTATTACGTGATGCTCACCAATCTATTTTAGCGACCCGCGTTCGTTTAGACGATATGTTGCCTATCGCTGGCAAACTTGATCAAGTTGGTTTTTGGTCTGTGGAAACGTGGGGCGGCGCAACTTTTGACTCATGTATTCGTTATTTAGGTGAAGATCCGTGGGAGCGCATTCGTGCGCTTAAGCAAGCGATGCCCAGCACCCGTCAACAAATGTTACTGCGTGGGCAGAACTTATTAGGCTACCGGCATTATGCCGATGATGTGGTGGATAAGTTTGTTGAGCGTGCTGCGGTTAATGGTGTGGACGTGTTCCGGGTGTTTGATGCAATGAACGACCCGCGTAACCTTGATCGCGCTTTAAAAGCGGTTAAAGCCAATGGTAAGCATGCGCAAGGTACGATTTCCTACACCACCAGCCCCGTGCACAATATGCAAATGTGGGTTGACTTGGCTAAGAAAATTGAAGACTTAGGTGCAGACTCGATTGCCATTAAAGATATGGCAGGTATTTTAACGCCCTATGTTGCTTATGAATTGGTCGGTAAATTAAAAGGCTGTTTGTCAATTCCTGTACATATGCAGTGTCATGCGACTGCAGGTTTATCGTCTGTTGCGATTCTTAAGGCAGTGGAAGCGGGTATTGATAATGTCGATACCTCAATTTCCTCGATGTCGATGACCTATGGTCATTCGCCAACCGAGTCAGTGGTGGCGATGTTCCAAAACACTGAGAGTGACACCGGTCTTGACCTGCTATTGCTTGAAGAAATTGCCGCTTATTTCCGTGAAATACGTAAAAAATACGCGAAATTTGAAGGTACGCTAAGAGGGGTGGATTCGCGCATTTTAGTCGCACAAGTACCAGGTGGTATGCTGACTAATATGGAGAATCAACTAAAAGAGCAAGGTGCTAGCGATAAGTTTGATGAAGTCTTGGCTGAGATTCCGCGCGTGCGTGAAGATTTAGGCTTTATCCCGCTGGTGACGCCAACCTCGCAAATTGTTGGTACTCAAGCGGTGATTAACGTACTAACGGGCGAGCGTTATAAGTCCATCACTAAAGAAACCGCTGGCGTATTGAAAGGTGAGTACGGTGCTGCTCCCGCACCGTTTAATGCTGAGTTGCAAGCACGCGTTTTAGATGGCGCGCAAGCGGTTGTCTGTCGTCCTGCTGATTTATTGGATAATGAGGTGGAGAAACTCACCAATGAATTAACCGCCTTAGCAAAAGAAAAAAATATCCGTTTGGCGGAAAATGTTATTGATGATGTGTTGACCTATGCTCTGTTTCCGCAAATTGGCCTGAAGTTTTTAGAAAATCGGGATAATCCTGATGCGTTTGAACCTGTGCCAACGGGTCATGAAGTGCTCAATGCTCAAGGTGCTGGTCCACAAGCTTATACTGTTGAAGTGAATGGCAAAACTTTTGTCGTGCAAGTCAATGAAGGTGGCGATATTGAGGGGCTAAAACCTATTGGTGAAGCCACTGCTTGTGAGCCTGAACCTGTGCCTGCAGGTGCAGGAGATCCGCAAGGTGCACCTTTGGCCGGTAATATCTTCAAAGTCCTAGTGAAGCCAGGTCAAGCTGTTGAAGAAGGCGACATTGTGATTATTTTAGAAGCCATGAAAATGGAAACTGAAATTCGTGCTTTCCGCCGAGGTGTTATTGGTAGCGTCAACGTCAAAGTTGGTGATGCAGTAACCGTTGGCGATTGCCTGCTGACGATAGGTTGAGGGCTAAATAATGGATAAGCTCTTAGGTCTATGGCAAAGCACTGGCATATATCAGCTTGAGGCGGGCCAAGCCTTAATGATCGCTGTGTGTATGAGTTTGATTTTCTTGGCGATACGTAAAGGCTTTGAGCCTTTGTTATTGATTCCGATTGGTTTTGGTGGCGTGTTGGCCAATCTTCCAGCGGCAGGTATGGCTGAAACAGGTGGTTTATTAGCCATGCTGTACGACGTTGGTTTGCCCACTAGTGTATTTCCATTGCTTATTTTCATGGGCGTGGGTGCGATGACCGATTTTGGTCCGATGCTGGCAAATCCAAAGACCTTACTGCTAGGCGCTGCTGCACAATTTGGTATTTTTGGTACCTTGTTGGGTGCGTTAGCCATTGGCATGTTAGGTATTCCAGGTTTGGAGTTCACGCTGAAAGAAGCGGCTTCGATTGCCATTATTGGCGGTGCAGATGGTCCAACTTCAATTTATGTTACTTCACGTTTAGCGCCGGATTTGCTCGGTCCAATTGCGGTGGCAGCCTACTCCTATATGGCGCTAGTGCCATTGATTCAACCGCCAATTATGCGCGCCTTGACCACGCCGGCAGAGCGTTCGATTGTGATGTCGCAATTGCGCCACGTCGGTCAATCGGAAAAAATCGTGTTCCCGTTAGTGTTGTGTTTGTTAATCGGTATGTTGTTGCCTGATGCGGCACCGCTAGTGGGGATGTTTGCCTTTGGTAACTTGATGCGCGAAAGCGGTGTGGTAGAGCGCTTGGCCGATACGTCACGCAATGCTTTGATTAACATCGTAACCATTGGCTTGGGTTTGACTGTAGGTTCTAAGCTCTCAGCTGAATCTTTTTTACAGATCAAAACGTTAGGTATTTTATTGCTGGGGATGATTGCATTTAGTGCAGGTACCGCGATGGGCATTATTATGGCAAAAGTCATGAATAAGTTCAGTGCCAATAAGATTAACCCTTTGATTGGTTCTGCTGGTGTTTCTGCTGTGCCGATGGCTGCACGCGTCTCTAATAAAGTCGGGCTGGAATCCAATCCGCAAAACTTTTTATTAATGCATGCGATGGGGCCGAACGTGGCGGGGGTGATTGGCTCTGCTGTAGCGGCAGGGGTGTTGCTCAGCTTTATTGGCTAGCGCTGCGCTGTAAGTTTTGCTGTATCACCATAAAGGCTGTCCATTGAGACAGCCTTTATGGTTTTGAGAGATCGACTTCCTTTTGTAAAGTGGACTGCTTCTTGCTTTGTTGGAAGAAGCAGCAGTAATGGCGTCAATATTTAGTGTATTAGCACGTAAATCAAAAAGAGAATGTTCTGTGAATAACACGCAACTCAAAAGTAATATGCATTCCGGTCTGACGTTGCTCAAAAAGGGTAATTTAGGCGTGCCTTTGCTGTTGTTAGTTATTTTAGCAATGATGACTTTGCCGATCCCTCCATTTTTGTTGGACGTGCTGTTTACCTTTAATATTGCTTTGTCGATTGTGGTGCTTTTGGTGGGTGTGTACGCAATGCGTCCGCTGGATTTTGCAGCATTTCCCACTATTTTGCTGGTGGCAACTTTATTACGCTTAGCGCTCAACGTGGCTTCTACTCGCGTGGTGTTATTGCATGGGCATGACGGTGGTGATTCTGCCGGTAAAGTGATTCAGGCCTTTGGCGAGGTAGTGATTGGTGGTAACTATGTTGTGGGTGCCGTTGTATTCGCTATTTTGATGATTATTAACTTCGTGGTGGTGACGAAGGGTGCAGGTCGTATCTCTGAGGTGAGTGCGCGTTTTACCTTGGATGCGATGCCGGGTAAGCAAATGGCGATTGATGCGGACTTAAACGCCGGTTTGATCAATCAAGATGAAGCTAAAATTCGTCGCAGTGATGTTGCCCAAGAGGCTGATTTTTACGGCTCTATGGATGGTGCCAGCAAATTTGTTCGTGGTGATGCTGTCGCAGGTTTGTTGATTCTATTTATCAACTTGATTGGTGGTATCGCTATCGGTATTGCACAGCACTCCATGAGCTTTGTTGAGGCGGGTAAAGTGTATGCCTTGTTGACCATTGGTGATGGCTTGGTCGCGCAAGTGCCTTCCTTGCTTTTGTCGACAGCGGCGGCGGTCATGGTGACTCGAGTTACCACATCAGAGGACATGGGCGAGCAAATTAATCGGCAGATGTTTACTTCGCCGAAAGCCTTGGCCGTGTCTGCAGCGATTTTAATCGCGATGGGGTCTGTGCCGGGCATGCCGCATGTTTCGTTTATTGGTTTGGGTTTGCTTGCCGCTGGTGGTGCTTACTTAATTTGGCAGCGTGAGAATAAAAAAGAATTAGCTGTTGTTGAAAAAGAGCAGCGTGAGCTTGATCAACTACCCGCTCCGGTCAGTGCCGAAAATCGAGAGCTGGGCTGGGATGATGTCACACCAGTGGATATGGTGGGTCTAGAAGTGGGTTACCGTTTAATTCCTCTGGTGGATCGTAATCAGGGTGGGCAATTGCTCGCGCGAATTAAGGGTGTTCGCAAAAAACTGTCGCAAGATTTGGGTTTTTTAATGCCGTCTGTGCATATCCGCGATAACTTAGATTTGCTGCCCAATGTCTACCGTTTAACGTTAATGGGGGTGAGTGTCGCTGAGGCTGAAGTCTATCCTGAGCGTGAGCTGGCGATTAATCCGGGTCAGGTTTTTGGCACACTCAATGGTGTGGCAACGCATGATCCGGCATTTGGTTTGGAGGCGGTGTGGATTGAGCCAAGTCAGCGTGATCAAGCGCAGTCGTTAGGTTATACGGTCGTCGATGCCAGTACCGTGGTGGCAACCCATCTTAATCAAATCCTTAATAAGCATGCGCATGAGCTGCTAGGCCATGAAGAAGTGCAGCAATTGATGCAAGTACTCTCGAAGAGTTCGCCAAAATTAGCCGAAGAGCTGGTGCCCGGCATGGTCTCGCTATCAACTTTATTGAAAATTTTGCAAAGCTTGTTACAAGAACAGGTACCGGTTCGGGATATTCGTAGTATTGCAGAAGCGATTGCTGACACCGTTACGCGGAGTCAAGATCCTGACACTATTGTTGCCGCAGTGCGCGTTGCGCTATCGCGTGCAATTGTGCAAAGCATTGTAGGGCTTGAGCCTGAGCTGCCTGTTATCACCTTAGAGCCGAGGTTGGAACAGATATTGCTTAGTAGTATGCAGAAGGCTGGACAAGGTTCAAGTGAGGGCGTCCTTTTAGAACCGGGAATGGCTGAAAAACTACAGCAGTCTCTAATAGAGGCGGCGCAGCGTCAGGAAATGCTTGGTAAACCAGTGGTGTTACTGGTTGCAGGACAGATTCGAGCGATGATGTCGCGTTTTGCTCGGTTAGCCGTACCCAATATGTACGTACTGGCTTACCAAGAGATTCCAGATAACAAGCAGGTCACTATCGTCGCTACGGTAGGACAAAATTGATCGAGGGCTGACTTATGCAAGTCAAACGATATTTCGCAGCAGATATGCGCCAAGCCATGAATCGAGTGCGTGAAGAATTAGGTGCGGATGCAGCCATTATTTCTACGCGCCGTGTGGCTGGTGGTGTTGAGTTAACCGCTGCCCTTGATTATCAAGCACCCACCTCGGTTGCGCGCCCTAATCCTGCTTTGGAAGCTGAGCTGCGTAAGACGCAAGCACAAATTCTACACGCTCAGGCGTGCTTGCAGATCCCTGATGAAGATGAGCGTAATGGTAAAGACCGTCAGTTGCTTGAGCAGGTCATGCAGCGTGTTGCGCCGCAGTCGACAGTTCAGTCGAGCTATCAACAAGCGCAAGCCGATGCAGCAGTTAATCAACACGAGTTTGCCGCCATGCGCTCTGAGTTAAATGGTTTGCGTGAGTTGTTAGAAATGCAGCTCGGTAATATGGCTTGGGGGCAAATGCGCACACAACAACCTGTGCAAGCCAGTTTATGGAAACGTTTTCAGAAAATGGGTTTGTCGGCAGATATTATTCAGCCTGTTTTACAACGCGTGGCGGCAGAAAAAGATCAGCATAAAGCGTGGCGTATGGCATTGGCGTATTTAACTCATGCTATTCGTATCCCCAATGTTGAGCCAATGCAAGAGCCTGGGGTGATCGCTTTAGTTGGGCCGGCGGGCATGGGTAAAACCACCACGCTTGCGAAATTGGCTGCGCGCTATGTGTTAGAACATGGTGCCCAGCATATTGCTCTGGTCAGCATGGACAGCTATCGAATTGGTGCTCAAGAACAGTTGAAAACGCTGGGTCGTATTTTAAATATTCCGGTCAGCTATGTCGGTGATGGACAGACTTTGGCTTCAGTGTTACAACCCTTGGCGCATAAACGTATGGTATTGATTGATACCGCTGGGTTACCTGCTAGTGATCCTGCTTTAGCGTTTCAGTTGGATAGTTTAGCTGCGCGCGGTGTGCAATCGAAGAATTACTTGGTTATGGCTTCGACCAGTCAGGGTCAAGTATTAAAAGCGGCTTATCATGCTTATAAACGTTGTGGCTTGGCTGGTTGTATCATTACTAAGTTGGATGAGGCGATCAATATGGGCGAAGCGTTAAGTATGGCGATTGGCCATAACTTGCCGGTAGCCTATACTACTGACGGTCCAAAAATTCCTGATGATCTGCAAGTTCCACGCAGCCATCAGTTAATCAGCCGAGCGGTTCGTTTGCAGAGTTCAGAAGAGCCTACAGAAGATACGATGGCGCAAATGTGTACAGGGTCATCACTGGCCGCACAGTACGTGGGTTAGAGTTTACAAGCAAGGTATTGAATACAATGACAAGTAACCAGAAACACCCCGTGCAAGTCATCGCCGTTACCGGTGGTAAAGGCGGCGTTGGTAAAACTAACGTATCCGTCAATCTGTCCCTTGCGCTGGCCAACCTTGGGCGCAAAGTGGTCTTGCTGGATGCCGATTTTGGTTTAGCCAATGTGGATGTCTTACTTGGCTTGCACCCCAAGCATACTCTAGCCGACGTGATGGATGGCCGCTGTGATCTGCGTGATGTTTTATTGGCGGGTCCCGGTGGAATTAAAATTGTTCCTGCCTCCTCTGGCACACAAAGTATGGTGGAAATGACGCCGATACAGCACGCAGGGTTGATTCAGGCCTTTAGTGAGTTAGGCGACAATATCGATGTGTTGATCATTGATACGGCGGCTGGAATTGGTAACTCTGTCACCAGTTTTGTTCAGGCTGCACAAGAAGTGATTATGGTTGTATGTGATGAGCCAACCTCTATTACCGATGCCTATGCGCTACTCAAATTGTTAAATCGTGACCATGGTATGACCCGTTTTCGAGTGTTGGCCAATATGGCGCATAGCCCGCAAGAAGGGCGCAATCTATTTAATAAACTGGTGAAAGTGACTGAGCGCTTTTTAGATGATGTGACTTTGCAATATTTAGGTGCTGTGCCATATGATGAAATGGTGCGTAAAGCCGTACAAAAGCAACGGGCAGTGTATGATGCGTTTCCGCGAGCTAAGAGCTCATTAGCATTTAGGGGTATGGCACAAAAGATTGATAGTTGGCCTTTGCCAAGCACGCCGCGGGGCCATTTAGAGTTTTTTGTGGAGCGGTTAGTTAACCACACTGGAATGGAATAACATGCATGACACGATCTAAAGGTCTGCAAATGTATAGTAAGGCGCAAGGCACTGATACGCAGTCCTTGCTGATTGAGCAGCATGCCCCTTTGGTCAAGCGTATTGCTTATCATATGTTGGCGCGCCTGCCTGCCAGTGTGCAGGTTGAAGATTTAATCCAGGCCGGCATGATTGGTTTGTTAGAGGCCGCGAAAAAGTTTGATGCCAGTAAAGGTGCGAGTTTTGACACCTTTGTCGGAATTCGTATTCGTGGTGCGATGCTTGATGATCTGCGTAAAGGTGATTGGACACCGCGTTCTGTACATCGTAATACTCGGATGGTCAGTGATGCGGTGCGTACGATTGAAGCGCGTACGGGTCGGGATGCTAAAGATTTAGAAGTGGCAGCCGAACTTAACTTAGAACTCGATGAGTATTACACGATTTTAGGTGACACTCAGGGCAGTCGTTTATTCAGTTTTGATGATTTGCTTGATGATGGTAATCAGTTTGATACACATAGCACCCAGCAAGAACCAGGACGAGACATCGAAAATCAGCATTTTCAACAAGCGTTAGCAGATGCTATTGCTGGATTACCAGAACGCGAGCGTTTAGTGCTGTCGTTATATTATGATGAAGAGTTAAATTTAAAAGAAATTGGTGAAGTATTGGGTGTGAGTGAGTCGCGGGTCAGTCAGTTGCACAGTCAGTGTGCCGCTCGATTACGCGCGCGTTTAGCCGATTGGCGTTCATAAACAGTAAAGATCATTTTTCCAATAGTATAAGTATGTGGTCTTTTGACAAACTAAAGACTGAATTGAAAGGGATTGGAGGTTAACTTGGATAAAAATATGAAAATCCTCATTGTTGATGATTTTTCAACGATGCGACGGATCATCAAGAACCTCTTGCGTGACCTTGGCTTTACCAACACAGCAGAAGCTGATGATGGTTCCACTGCGCTACCGATGCTGCAAAGCGGTAACTTTGACTTCTTGGTGACAGATTGGAATATGCCGATTATGAGCGGTATTGATTTGCTGCGCCAAGTCCGTGCTGACGACAAACTTAAGCATTTGCCCGTGCTTATGGTGACTGCCGAAGCTAAGCGTGATCAGATTATTGAAGCCGCCCAAGCTGGGGTAAACGGCTATGTGGTGAAGCCATTTACGGCGCAAGTATTGAAAGACAAAATTGATAAAATTTTTGAGCGGGTTAACGGCTAAATTAGTGGCTATGAGGCAATTATGGAACACAAAAATAGCACTGAGGCTGATTTTGCGTCCGCAGTCGCGCTGCATGCTCCCCAGTTGCAGCTGAGTCTCGAACAAGGTGATTTGCAGGAAGTTACTCGAATTGTTGCGCAAATCAGTCAGGCACGTGAGAGTATTTTGTATCAAGAAGTGGGTCGCCTGACTCGTGAATTGCATAGCGCCATTGTTGACTTTGATATTGATCCACGTAACCCGCATGCCAAAGAGATGTCGCAGATCACTGATGCGTCAGAGCGCTTACAGTATGTTGTAAAAATGACTGACCAAGCAGCTAACTGCGCGATTGATTTAGTTGAAGCAAGTGCACCGCTCGTAAACTACATCAGCTACGAAGCGCAGAGCTTGATGACTGAATGGCAGCGTTTTATGCGCCGCGAAATGAAAGCCGATGAGTTTAGAATGTTGGCCCCGCGTATTGAGGCATTTCTTGGTCGCAGTCTGCATGATAGTGATCAGCTATCCGCTAACTTAAATGAAATTCTGATGGCGCAAGGTTTTCAAGATTTAACTGGGCAAGTGATTAAACGTGTGATGACTCTGATTGCTGATGTTGAAAGTAACTTGCTAAAACTGGTTGTCATGGCTGGGCAAGTTGATCGCGCTGTTGGCATTGAACACTCAATAGAAGACTTGCGTAAAAAGCCTGCTATAGAAAATAAGTCCAATGCAGGTGAAGGTCCGCAGATTCATGCCGATAAGCTTGAGAATGTTGTTACAGATCAAGTGGATGTTGATGATCTGTTATCCAGTTTAGGGTTTTAGGGGGAACGCACATGAGCTTTGATGCAGACGAAGAAATCCTCCAAGACTTTTTAGTGGAGGCAGGAGAAATTCTGGAACTGCTTTCTGAACAGCTGGTTGAGCTGGAAGGCCGTCCCGATGATATGAATTTGCTCAATGCTATTTTTCGAGGCTTTCATACGGTTAAAGGCGGTGCAGGCTTTTTACAGCTTAATGAGTTAGTGGCATGCTGTCATATCGCAGAAAATGTCTTTGATATTTTACGCAAGGGTGAGCGTCGGGTTACTTCAGATTTAATGGATGTGGTATTGCAGGCGCTGGATAGCGTCAATGCGATGTTCCAAGAAGTCCGTGAGGGGCAGCCTTTAACACCCGCGACAGATGAGTTGCTAGAAGCTTTAGCGCGTTTAGCTGAGCCTTCTACAGAAGATGAATTGGCCGAGAACGAGGTATCCAGCGTTGCGACTACAGAGGCGCAATCGACTGAAGCGGATCAAACCGATGATGAGTTTGAGCAGTTGCTTGATGCTATTGAGCCATCGCAAGCTCAAACGACGCCTATTGAGGAGTCAGCCACAAACACCGATCTTATTACTGATGATGAGTTTGAAGCTTTGCTCGATCAATTACATGGAACGGTAAAGACTCCTGCTGCGCCGGTAACGCCTGAGCCACCTGCAAATACTGCAAGCACGACTGCATCGAATGATATTACTGATGATGAGTTTGAGGCTTTGCTGGATCAATTGCATGGGGAAGGTAAGTTCAGTAATGATACTTGCAACGCGACGCCTGATGCCGTCACGCCTTCAACGCCGACGGCTGCCAGTGATCCAGCGCTGATTAATGATGATGAGTTTGAGTCATTGCTGGATCAATTGCATGGCAAAGGCAAGTTTCAAGTCACCCCGAAAAACCCTATTAAACCAGAACACGCATCAGCACGTCAGCTGAGTAAAGTTGCCGCCCCTGAAAAAGCCGCCGCTGCGGTGAAAAAACCGAGCGTGCCAGCCAAGCCAAATGCTGCGCCAGCGCATGAAGTAGAAACTACTGTGCGAGTGGATACTGCACGTTTAGATGACATTATGAATATGGTTGGCGAGTTGGTACTCGTACGGAATCGCTTGGTGCGCTTAGGTTTGAGTAGCGGTGATGAAACCATGGCGAAAGTGGTGGGCCATTTAGATGTGGTGACGGGGGATTTACAGTCGGCCGTGATGAAAACCCGCATGCAGCCAATTAAAAAAGTCTTTGGTCGTTTTCCGCGTTTGGTTCGCGATATGGCGCGTAATTTAAAGAAAGAAATACGTTTGGAACTGGTGGGTGAGGAAACCGATTTAGATAAAAATTTGGTTGAGGCGCTGGCTGATCCTTTGGTGCACTTGGTGCGCAATTCTGTTGATCACGGTATTGAAGAGCCGAGTGAGCGCGAAGCCGCAGGTAAAAGTCGTGAAGGTTGCGTTATTCTTTCAGCTGCTCAGGAAGGTGATCATATTCAATTGACGATTAGCGATGATGGCAAAGGAATGGATGCCAACGTCTTGCGTAATAAAGCGATTGAAAAGGGCATGCTGGAAAAAGAAGCAGCAGAGCGCTTAACCGATCTTGAATGCTATAACTTGATCTTTGCTCCGGGTTTTTCAACAAAAACAGAAATCTCAGATGTCTCCGGTCGTGGCGTGGGTATGGATGTGGTGAAAACCAAAATTGCCCAACTCAATGGCACCGTGAATGTGTTTTCGACTCCTGGCAAAGGCTCACAAGTGGTGATTAAAGTGCCGCTGACTTTGGCGATTATGCCAACGTTAATGGTTATGCTGGGTAATCAAGCGTTTGCATTTCCATTGGTTAACGTTAATGAAATTTTCCACTTGGATTTGTCCCGCACTAATATTGTTGATGGTCAAGAAGTTGTTATCGTGCGCGACAAAGCGCTGCCTTTATTTTATTTAAAGCACTGGTTACTGCCACAGCAGAAGCATGCCGAGCAAGTTGCAGGGCATGTGGTGATCTTGACGGTGGGTAATCAACGTATTGGCTGCGTGGTTGATCAGCTCGTTGGTCAAGAAGAGGTGGTGATTAAACCTCTTGGTAAAATGTTGCATGGTACGCCAGGCATGTCTGGCGCGACTATTACTGGCGATGGCCGGATTGCGCTGATTCTAGACATCCCGGGGCTGCTTAAAAATTATGGACAACGCTATTAAGTTTGTGCAAGTGATAGCGCAGAGCTTTTTGGAGAGGGTATGACAGTCAAGGTTTTAGTGGTTGATGATTCAGGTTTTTTTAGACGTAGGCTGACCGAAATACTCTCCTCTGATACAAGTATTGAAGTGGTGGGTACTGCTTCAAATGGTCGTGAAGGGGTGGAGCAAACGCTCGCTTTACGTCCTGACGTCATCACTATGGACTACGAAATGCCAGTTATGGACGGCATTACTGCGGTTAGAAATATCATGCAGCGCTGTCCAACGCCGGTGCTGATGTTTTCTTCGCTGACCCATGAAGGCGCACGAGTCACTTTAGATGCATTGGACGCGGGAGCCGTTGATTATCTGCCAAAGAATTTTGAGGATATCTCCAGAAATCCGCAGAAAGTAAAGCAGATGCTTTGCGATAAAATTCATGTTTTAGCCGCCAGTAATCGTCGTGCATGGTTGCGTACAAATACGCTAAGCGGCACGCCTGCAAAAAATAAAACACCGCCCGTAAGCGTAGCTCCGAGCACGCGTACCGAGACGCTAACGCCACGGGTTGCGCCACGAGTCGGTGTGGTTGCGCCGCCTGTAAAGAGTGCTCTTGGGCACCCTGAAGGATCTACAGCTAAGACGATCAGTAGCCCGAAGCGTAAAGCTTATAAGTTGGTTGCAATTGGCACATCAACCGGCGGCCCTGTTGCTTTACAGCGGGTGCTGACGCAGCTGCCTGCTGATTTTCCAGCACCTATTGTACTTATTCAACATATGCCCGCGGCCTTTACCTGTGCGTTTGCCGAGCGTTTGAATAAGCTCTGTAAAATTGATGTAAAAGAAGCCGAAGAAGGTGATATTTTGCGCCCAGGTTTGGCGCTCTTAGCCCCTGGTGGCAAGCAGATGATGATTGATACGCGCGGTACCGTGCGTGTTCTACCGGGTGATGATCGACTTAACTACAAGCCTTGCGTCGATATCACCTTTGGCTCGGCGGCAAAAGTATTTAACGACAAAGTATTAGCTGTTGTTCTTACCGGAATGGGCGCGGATGGCCGTGAAGGTGCGCGCATGCTGAAGCAAGCGGGTAGTCAAGTGTGGGCGCAAAATGAAGCCAGCTGCGTGATTTACGGTATGCCGATGGCGGTTGTTAAAGCAGATTTGGCTGACGCCATATACAGTCTAGATGACATCGCTGGCTATTTAGTTGAGGCGTGTAGCTAATGGATATGCTTAGTCTGGTCGGTTTGGTCATGGCCTTTGTGGCCATTATTGGCGGTAACTACTTAGAGGGCGGGCATGTGAGTGCTTTGCTTAACGGTCCCGCCGCATTGATTGTTTTTGGTGGCACCTTTGGCGCCGCGTTATTGCAAACACCGGTCAGTCATTTTAAGCGCGCCATACAAATTATCGGCTGGGTGATGTTTCCTCCCAACGTCAATATGCTAGATGCGATTAACCGTGTTATCGGCTGGAGTATGACGGCGCGTAAAGATGGTTTGCTGGGTTTGGAAACTGTTGCAGAGTCTGAGATGGATCTGTATGCACAAAAGGGCTTACAGCTGTTAGTTGATGGTATGGAGTCTGGCGGTATCCGTAGTATTTTAGAAGTGGATTTGTATACGCAAGAAGACCGTGATTTACAGGCTGCTAAGTTTTATGAGTGCATGGGCGGTTATGCTCCTACCATTGGTATTATTGGTGCAGTGATGGGCTTGATCCACGTAATGGGTAATCTTGCCGACCCCTCTCAATTGGGCAGTGGTATCGCGGTGGCTTTTGTGGCGACGATTTATGGTATTGGTTCAGCTAATTTACTGTTTCTACCGATTGCCAGCAAAATTAAAGTCTCGGTGATGCGCCAGTCGCGCTACCGAGAAATGCTACTTGAAGGTATTTTATCGATCGCTGAGGGGGAAAACCCGCGCTCCATTGAATTAAAACTGCAAGGGTTTATGGAGTAACTATGGCGCGTCGTCGCAGGCAAGAGGAGCATATTAACCATGAGCGATGGTTAGTGTCTTATGCTGACTTTATTACCTTGCTATTCGCTTTTTTCGTTGTGATGTACTCTATTTCGTCCATTAATGAAGGGAAGTATAAAGTGCTCTCTGACTCGATGGAGGGTATTTTTAGTCAGCCCGAACGCTCGATTAAGCCTATCCCAGTGGGTGATGAACGTTTTAAAGGGGAGGCTAATCATAATGAGTCGACCGTAACGGCAAATGGTCAGCCAGGCGATCCTTTGGTGAATATCGCTGAGCAAATTCGCGAACAGTTTTCTCGTTTGTTGGGTGATGGTCAGCTGCATGTGCGTGCCAACGAAATGTGGCTTGAGTTAGAGTTGAGTTCGAGCCTCTTATTTCCCAGTGGCGATGCGATTCCGCACCAAGATGCGTTTGATATTATCGAGAAAATTTCGACTATTTTAGCGCCCTTTGATAACCCTATTCAGGTTGAAGGGTTTACCGATAACCTGCCGATTAGTACGGCACTGTACCCCACCAACTGGGAGCTCTCAGCTGCACGTGCCGCCAGTATTGTGCGCATGCTGGCGATGAATGGTGTACAGCCAGAACGTCTTGCTGCAGTTGGCTACGGAGAGTTTCAGCCAATTGCTGATAATACTGATGCAATAGGGCGTGCGCGTAATCGTCGAGTGGTATTAGTGATTTCAAAGTTTACGGACAGCCGTCGTATGCCAACCACTCAAGCAGACAATACCACTGTGCCCTAGAAGACTGGCATATAGCTTGCTATGTATATGTTGAGTCAACATAAAGTATTCTTTGCGCCAAAATAGTGACATAGCGGTAAAGGATGCACATAAGACACTGTGTGATTGAGCGTGGAGTAGGGCAATGAGAATCTGGGCCGTGGCTAACCAGAAGGGTGGCGTCGGGAAAACGACAACAACGCTTGCCCTTGCAGGCCTGTTGGCAGATGCCGGTAAGCAAGTGTTGGTGGTTGACCTTGATCCGCATGGTTCAATGACCAGTTACTTTGGCTATGATCCCGATACAATGGAGCACAGCTGTTATGATTTATTTCAGCATGGCGGCAGTATTCCACGCGGCTTGCCCGAACAGTTACTCTGTGAGAGCAGTCATGAGAACATTAAAATTTTACCCTCGAGTACTGCGCTGGCCGTGTTAGAGCGTCAATCACCTGGGCAAGATGGTTTAGGCTTGGTGATGAGCCGTACCTTAACTCAGTTGTCAGACCGCTTTGATTTTGTCTTAATTGACAGCCCTCCTTTGCTGGGTGTGTTGATGGTCAACGCCTTGGCTGCCAGTGAGTTTTTGTTTATCCCTGTGCAGACTGAATTTCTTGCCTTAAAAGGCTTGGAGCGTATGGTGAATACGCTGAAGATGATCAATCGATCGAGAAAGCAAGCATTACCTTTTAGTATTGTGCCGACCTTATTCGATCGACGTACGCAAGCGTCGATGATTGCTTTACGGATGCTTAAAAAACAATACCCTGAGACGCTGTGGCAGGCTTATATCCCGATTGATACACGCTTACGTGATGCCAGTCGAGTCGGTTTGGTGCCATCGCGCTTTGATAAAAGTAGTCGTGCAGTATTGGCCTATCGATCACTGCTAAAGCATGTGCTGAGCAAGTTTATTGAACAGGCGCCTATTCGTGAGTTCAGCGCGACTGAGAGCCAAGTACAGGGTTAATGATGTGGCAGTGATTATATGACGAACCGGAATGGCTTATGAGTAAAGATACCCAGCAAGCAGCTCTGCAGCAGTACTTGAACTCATTATTGGACAATAGTGAGAGTGGGTTTTTACAACCCAGTGTTGAGCCTGCTGCTAAGCCCGTAGTGACGCTTCTTGACACGCCTCTACCTGAACTGGTTTTGCCCTCTGTCATGCCTCGCGCACCTTTGATCAGTGATGCAGAGTTAGAGCGTCTACCGGTCTCCGTGACTGTTGCTGAGACCTTGCAAGACGTGATCTTGCCCGTTGAGCAGCCCGTGCTTGTAGAGAAAACTTTACAGCAAGTGACGTGGTCTGATGAACCCTTTGAATGCTTATTGTTTGATGTGGCTGGCCTGACTTTAGCTGTGCCATTGGCAGCATTAGGCAGTATTTATGCCTTTAAGCCAGCAGAGTTAACGCCTTTATTTGCTCAGCCTGATTGGTTTATTGGTATATTGCCCGCACAAGATGGCAGCTTAAAAGTATTAGAGACTGCACGCTGGGTGATGCCCGAACGCTATACTGCAGATATGCGTGATGATTTAAAGTATGTCATTTCTATTAATGGTTTTGATTGGGGTTTGGCGGTGCATCAGGTCCGTCATTCCATTCGACTGGAGCCTCACCAAGTGAAGTGGCGAACTCAGCGAGGTCAACGGGCTTGGTTAGCCGGTACAGTGATTGAACATATGTGTGCTTTATTAGATGTTGAGGTTTTGGCAAAACTGATTAGTGAACCAGCAACTAAAAATCAAGCACATAATTAAATATAAGTTGCATGAGTCAATGACTGAGAAAAGTCATTATAGTGTGAGCTTAACGCTCTGAATGAGAGGAATAATAATGCAAAATACATCAGCACATAGCAGCGATGATCCTATCTTACAATGGGTGACCTTTCGTCTCGATAATGAAACGTATGGCGTTAATGTTATGCAAGTTCAAGAGGTTTTGCGTTACACCGAAATTGCACCAGTACCCGGTGCGCCGAGTTATGTCTTAGGGATTATTAACTTGCGCGGTAACGTGGTCACCGTCATTGACACCCGTCAACGCTTCGGATTAGCGCCTGCGGAAGTGGGTGATAATACGCGTGTTGTCATTATTGAGGTTGATAAACAAGTTATTGGTATTCTGGTCGACAGCGTGGCAGAAGTGGTTTATTTACGTCAATCAGAAATCGAAACAGCGCCGAATGTCGGCAATACGGATGCCGCTAAGTTTATTCAAGGTGTGTGCAATAAGAATGGAGAGTTGTTAATTCTAGTTGAGCTGGAAAAAATGATGAGCGAAGAAGAATGGACGGAGCTGGACTCTCTATAATGCTTTATTTAGTGTTGTTTTTATCCTTGCTGTGCATAGGCAATTGTATTGCATTGTATCGTTTATGGAGAAAAAAACAGCACTCAGATGAATTGTATGCCAAGCAGATAGAGCAACAAAATCAAGCTTTTAAAGGTTTGAATCGTCGCGTTGAGATTTATTTGTCAGGCAGTATGCGTATGGGTGAGGAGTTGCATGAGCTGCAGAAACAGCAGAAGGATCTTGCACCCTTGTCAGAAAAGATTTTGCGCATGGAGCAACGCGATTTAGGCAGTCTATCGTTTACTCAGGCGGCACGTTTAATTGGTTTAGGTGCTAGCACCGAAGACATTAAACAGTCATGCGGTTTGAGCCAGTCAGAAGCAGAACTCGTACAACGTTTGCATAAAAAGAATCAGACCCTGTAACTGAACTGTATACGCTTAATTTGATTATAAAAAAAGGCCGACTTGTAAAAGTCGGCCTTTAAGCTTTAGCAAGTAATATTACTTACGGCTAGCTTTTTCTAACATACGCAGAGCGCGTTCGTTAGCTTCGTCAGCAGTTTGCTGTGCACGTTGAGCAGCGCTCATCGCTTCGTCAGCTTTGCTGTAGGCTTCGTCAGCGCGTGCTTGTGCACGTGCTACTGAATCTTCAGTCGCTGTTAAACGAGCTTCAGTTTCAGTTGAAACGCTGCTGCAACCAGTTGCTAATACAGCAGCTAATGCTAATGCAGAAAATTTTAGAACATTATTCATCTTGTTCCCCTTAATATGGGTTTCCATGGAAGCAACTTATCTGATGACAAGCTGACTGTTGTATATGTTACGCATTCGTTTGATTAAGTAAACTAGCAGAACGACTGGAAAGCACTTTTTTTTGCATAGTTGTTCAATAAATACACAAAAAACGCGTAAAACTAATATTTAGTACTAATGTGCTGACGTTTGGCTTGGCTGTAAAGCATTGTAGAGTGTATTTTCTCAATGCAAATCAGACTTTTACAATGTGTACGGATTTTATTTTGCACTCCATAAGATAAGGCATGCCTGTGATTTACAAAGCTGTGGCGCGGTTTTTCATCCAAGCATTATTAGCAACGATTTTGTTAGTCGGCACCTCAGTGAGCGCCGCGAGCACTCACTTAAAGTTGACAAGTTGCCCAAGCGATACAGCTATCTTAGAAAAGGATTGGCAGGTTTTTCAGGATGCGACAGGGCAGCTGAGATTAGCCGATATTCAGCAAATAGCTGAACCTTTATGGATGGCAGGAAAGAATGCTTTATTAACGTCGAATATGCTGAACTCTACGTATTGGTATCGGCTGGCCGTTGATAATCAAACCGCGACAAGCTGCCCGTTGTGGCTTACGTTAGGCTCTGTGCGCATGACGGATGTACAAATGTTCAGTCAGCATGCTGAGGGGGACTGGCTTAAGCAGCAAGCCGGCACGGCTTACCCTTTTACTGAGTGGGCCAGTCACCAGCGTATACCCAGTTTGCCTGTTGTGTTACCCGCGTATAGCCAGACAATCCTTTTACTGCGTGTCAGTAGCCATCCAAATTTTATTACATTGCCAAAGTTACTGTCTCAGCAGACTCTGATTAAAGAGGGGATTGCTCAGAGTCTGGTCGATGGCATGCTCGTTGGTATCATTGCTCTACTGATTATTATTAGCTTATTGATGGGCTATTTCTTTCGCTTAAATATTTTAATTATTAATGCTTTAGTCATCTTCACCTATGCCGCCTACGTAGCCATTGCGCAAGGCTATGCATTTATTTACCTATGGCCACAGGCCGTCGATTGGAACGCACAAGCACTGCTTATTATGGAAGTTATCATGCGCGTTGTGGTACTTGGCTATCTGGGGTTTTTATTGCGAGTTAAGGATCAGCCTAAGATTATCAGCAGACTGATTCTGGGGACGCAGGCTGCTTTGATATTGTTATTAGCGGTGACCTTATTGTTTCCACAGGTGCAGTGGTTTGACTATGATGGGTTTTTCAGTATTGCTCTGCGGTTGTTGAGTAGTTTAGTCATTGTGCTAGCCGTTTATACCGGTGTGTGGAAAAACTTTGCTTACAATGGATTTATCTATCTGCTCGTCGTCGTATTTATCGTACAAAATGTGTTGCTGATGCTGTTTTTTCTCGAGGTTATTTCACTTTCGCCCACTGAATACACTTGGCTGTCTATTTCTATCGTGCCTGCTGCGCTTTTATTGAGCTATATTTTGGTGAGTCAGGTGATGTTGGTGCGACAACGAGAACAGTTAGCCCTGTCTGATCTTGAGCAGCTTAAGTATGCTGAACAAGAAAGTCTGGAGCAGCGCGTAGAGCTGCGTACTCAGCAACTGCGTAATGCCCTGAGCAATCAGACCATGTTACTGGCGCGGGTCAGTCATGATTTGCGCAGCCCTCTGCAACACTTAATTCATGATGTACGTTTATTACAGGCGACACCTGAACAAGCGAGGCATTATGGGCAAAATATTCAACGGGCTGCAGAGCAGCAATTGGAACTGATTGATGAGCTGTTAGAGTTTTCTCGTGGTGAGCTCAAACAGTTAGAACTCCTGATTGCGCCTGGTTATTTATTTGGTTTTTTGCGTGAAATTGAAGAGTCTGGCGAGTTTTTAGCTCAGCGTAATAACAATACGTTTAAGAGTGTCTTGGCTGATGATTTGCCCTTATTGGTTAACGCTGACTTTCGCCGGTTACGCCAAGTTATTATTAACTTACTTGCCAATGCGGCCAAGTTTACTGAGCAAGGCGAAATTATTTTTGCAGTTCGCTTAATCAAAGAGGACAGACAAGCAGGCTATGCTGATGTGCAGTTTGACGTGTCGGATAATGGCATTGGCATACCGAAAACGGAGCGTGAGAGCTTACTGCAACCTTTTGTGCGTGGCGAAAACAGTACGTCTTATGAAGGCGCAGGACTGGGTTTGTACATCGTCCGACAACTTCTGGACAGTATGCATAGCGAGTTATTGATTGAGAATCGGGCCGTGACTGGCGTGCAGTGCAGTTTTACTTTGCGTTTAGAATTAGCGGTGGAACAAGCGCTTGAGCAGGTCTTTATTGAAAGCTATGGCTCAAGTGAGGAGGGCTTGCAGAGCAGTGTATTGATTGTTGATGATGTCGAAATCACCCGAGAAATGCTCTATGAACTGCTGGCCGGCTATGACTACAATCCGCTGACCTGTAGCAGTGCTGCTGAGGCTCTTATTCTATTGCGCGAGCATCCTATCAAGCTGATTGTAACCGATCAGGTGATGCCGGGAATGGATGGCTGGGACTTGCTTAGAAACGTCCGTAAAGAATGGCCACAGCTGCCTATTTTACTCTATTCTGCTCGACCACCGATCCGACCTCATGACTTAGATGTGGCTGTTGACTTTGATGCGTGCCTGCTAAAACCTGCAGTGAGCGCTGATCTATTGGCGCAAATCAAACAGCTATTACGCTAATTAAACGCACTTTAGTCTGCTTGGCTTTGTAGTTGCTTGGCTTGCTGTTGTAAGTAGGTCAATGCGCTGTGTAACTCTGCGATGATGCGCTGGTGCAGGTCACTGATATGCTGCTGATCATCGGTATGCAGTGCGTTGTTCATGTCTAGGGCAAGCTTAGACAGCTGATTAAAGCCGGCATGTCCCGCGGTACTGATCAAATCATGTAGGTTTTGTTGGATAACATTGTTATCTAGCGTGTTGTCCATCGAATTAATACAGGCTAAGCGTTTCTCATAGTCTTCAATTAACATCAGTAGAAGATTTAAAAAACGTTCTCGAGGCATACTGTCACGCAACGATTGTAAGTGCTGCTGATTGAGCTGGAGCGCACTTGGTGTTACTGGGTCAGTAACATTTTGATAAGCGTACTGGCTTTGTACAATATGCTGGGAGAGTGTATCCCATAGTGTTTTTTCATCGATGGGTTTGCTGATGTAAGCATTCATGCCTGCAGCCATATAGCGTTGAGTATCTTCGCTTAAAGTATTGGCGCTGACGGCAATAATAGGCAGTTGCTGACCTTGTGTTAATGTGCGGATTTTTTTTGTCGCGCTAATGCCATCCATAATCGGCATCATAATGTCCATCAAGACCGCACTGTAATAATGGCTGTCGTGTGCTTGTATACGCTCGACTGCTTGCTGACCGTTATCGGCTAACTCGACAGTAAAGCCTGCCTCTTCGAGTAATTCTTTACCGACGAGGCGATTCAGCTCATTGTCATCCACCAATAGAATAACTAAACCCTTAAAGTGTACTGGCAGAAGCAAGACAGGGGCTTTCTCGATCGTCTTATTGGGGCTTGCATCGTGCTGGATCGTAGTGACGGCTGCGGTAAACCAAAAGGTACTGCCTTTTCCTTCTTCACTATATGCACCTACGTCACCATGCATCAGTTGAGCAAGTTTTTTGGAAATAGCTAAACCTAAGCCTGTGCCGCCGAAACGTCGCGTAATAGAAGCATCTGCTTGCTGGAACTCTTTAAATAAGTGGCTTAAATGTGCAGGAGAAATACCAATTCCTTGATCTTCAATCTCACCGTACAGTTTGAGCTCGCTAGGATTGTCACATTGCAGGCGCAAGCGAATATGAATAGCACCTGACTCGCTGAATTTAATCGCATTGTTTAAGTAATTAAGCAGTATTTGAGCAATTCGGGTCGGGTCACCTTGTAAGTCATCAGGCAGTTGTGGGTCGATCTCGGTATAAAAGCGTAAACCTTTTTTTTCGGCTTCATCGGCCAGCATTGCAACTGTTTCAGACACTAATGCGGCGGGTGTAAAGCGAATATGCTCAAGCTGCAACTGATTACTGTTGATTTTTGAAAAGTCTAAAATATCATTAATAATACTGAGTAGATGACAGCCCGCTTTCTTGATTTTCTCCACACGCTGCTGCTGATCATCACTTAACGAATGACGAAGTGTTAGCCGAGTTAGGCCTAAAATAGCATTCATCGGTGTCCGAATCTCATGACTCATGGTGGTTAGGAAGCGTTCTTTGGCTCGAGCGGCGTGTTCGGCACTGTTTTTTGCTTCTTCTAAGGCTTGCGCTTGCTGCTTCATGGCTGTGACATCAAGTAAAATGCCATTGAATAAAGTGCCTAAGTGCTCAGTAGGTTTGCAGGTGGCGAGGATCTTATACCAAAAAACTTGCCCGTTACGTTTAATCCGAATGTCAGTATCAATGGGTTGTAGTGATTGTCTACTGCGATTAAAGGCTTTCTTGATGACCCACTGAAAGGTTGTTGAACCAGGAAAAATTGTTTCGTGGTGCGCGAAAGTCCGGTTGAGTAACATGTCTGGAGTTTGCCCTAGAAAGCTCGCTATTTTGCTGTTTAAGAATAAAAACTGCTTACTGTCGTTTTCATGTAAGAGCAGTTGAAATACCGCGCCGGGCATTGCGTCGGTCAGCGCTATCAGTTGCTCTGAAAGACGTTTGTTTTCGGCGCTGTTGGCGGCTTCCAATTCTAAACGGTCGGCACGTTGCATATTGTCGCGGAACACATGGAGCGCTTGTGCCATACGACCGACTTCATCATCACGCTTACGGTACTCGATAGGCTCATCATCATAATGATGATCACTGAGGCGGCTCATTACCGAAGTTAGGCGGGTAATGGGGCGTGAAATACCGGCAAAAGCTAAAAAGCTAGCAAAGCCAATGGCTGAAACTAGCGTAAGACCAACCGCTACAGCTGTATTTAAAATAGTGTTTTTGGTGGTGTCTGCCAATGATTGAGAGGTACTGAGGTAATCATTAATAATAGACGTTTGCAATTGATCCATATTGCGACGTAACTCAGTCAGGCTGGGCTCCAGTTGTGTATGAATAATCACTAAAGCACGATCACCACGCCAGCGTGCAGCGGCTTCAATGACATCATTAATGACATTAAAAACCTGGGCCTGCTTGACGGTAATAGCACTTAAAGACAGTTTTTGCTGTGCCGTTAAATCACTGATTTTTTCGAGTTTTGCAACAAAGACCTGTTGTCGCTCGGTGAGTAGAGCCTGCGTGACACGCATCTGTTGTTCTTCTTGCTCGGTTAGCACCGAAAAAGCTAATCGGCTGGCATCGCTCAGGTCCAGTAAGGCATCGGCAATGACTAACGTGTTGGACGTTTTATGATCAAGTAAATAGCGATAGTTTTTATCGACCATATTTAAATTGTTCAGTGAATAGAGAGTGATCAACGCGGCAAGACCGCTTAGCGTACCCACTAGAAGCAGAATTTTGTGGGTAATATTGAGCCGAGTCTTAATGAACATAGGGAGTCTCTATACTGTTAGGTGCGCCCTTTGCAAAAGGGGTATACGCGTCGATAACCTGTTTAGCCGCGGTTTCAACACTGATTTTATTGGACAGATAGTCATTAACAATTTTGAATAAATATTTATTGTTAATAGAGGCCATTACTGCGCGGCGCATATTGGCCATACGTAAATCATGCATGCTTTTTTTTGCACAACTATTGAAGCCTTTTGTTGATATATCGACACGCACGGGAGCTGCACCGCTGGCAATGCTTAATTCACGTTGAAACTCTTTACCCAAGATGATGCGTGCCAGTTGCTTTTGATAGGTTGGGTTGCCACTGGTGTTCTTGAAAAATACAAAGTGGTCACTGTGAAATAAATACGCGCCTTGAGTGTCAGGAAAACGCATGCATAAGTAATCTATATCGGCTTTTTTGCCGAGACTTACCAGTTCACTATTAACCCAGCTGCCGTGAATTTGCATCAGCACTTTTCCTTCAGCAACCAGTGCCGTGGATTGATTCCAGGCCATGTTTTTTGTCGACGTTGTAAAGTAGTGGGTCAGCTGCTTTAAGCGTAAAAAAGCTTTTATTAAAGTATGCTGATCGCCAGGTTTTATTTGGCTGTTAACAAATAAGCGGCGATAAAATTCCAATCCACCCGTGCTGATCACCAAAAGTTCAAACAGTAATGCTTGCTCCCAGTCATTATCTAGACTGACCAAGGCGGGAATACCCAGTTCTTTAGCACGTTTAAGAACCTTAAGCAGGTCCTCCCATGTTTCAGGCTCGGGTAAGTCAAGTTGTGAAAATAAAGCTTTATTGACCCATATCCAGTTGGTTGAATGACTATTAATTGGTGCGGAGACCCAGTGACCTTGATTTTTTGCAGTGTCCTGTATGGCGCTCGGAATGAATTCGCTCCAGCCTTGCTCAAAGGCAATATCATCCAAGCTTAAAAGAGAACCTGTTAGGCTAGGAGTGTGAATATCACTACTGACCATCATGGCCGCATCAGGTCGTTTTGAGGTCTTGAGCCAGTTTTGAAAATTTCTTAAATAGAGCCCGGTGCTTGCGGCTTTAGCTTGCTCGTCTGCGAGCTGTAAGCCGTGTAATGCTAAATAGGTATTTAGTACATCGACACTTTTGCGCTCGCCCTTAGAGTTCCACCAGTGCCAGAGTACAATAGTGTTGTTTGCCGTTGGCGCTGTATCCGCAGCCAAGGTGGCCGGTGCAAACAGGGCGATTGAGAGGCTGGCTATACGGCAAAAATAATAATTTCGCGCGTGTTGTTTAGCCTTTATACGAAAATGTAAAATCAATGTTATTGACTGTCTTGAGTTGGCTGTAAGGGATAGATACCAGTCATTCGGCTTTGTGCCATATGCAGGGTTAAATAATCGAGTAAAACGCGTGTTGCTAAAGTAATGCCTCTGTGTGGCTGGGTAAAGGCATAGAGCGTATGCATTGTTTCTTTATCGTTTAAAAATTTCAAATCACCTGTACGCAATGCTGTATTACAGACGCATAAAGGCAGACTGGCATAGCCAAAGCCTGCCAAGACTGCTTCATAAGCGCTGAGGAAATTATTGACTTGCAAAGTATTGCTATTGTTTTCATTACTGAGCTCAGCGAGCTGTATATGCGTATGCTGATCGGTATGATTTAGACTGCTACTCAGTACGTTAACAAAACTGAGCTCGGCTAAAGAACGGGACACTATTTGTGTGCTGTCGCTTGGTGCTGCAAATAAACTTAAAGCTAAATCAACGGATTGCGAAATCATCTCTTGAGTGCGGTCAGCGGTACTTAGAGTTATTTGAATCTGCGGGTAGATTTTTTTAAAGTTTAGTAATACAGGTAGCAACCAGTGGTTGAAAATCGCTGGAAGGACAATATTTAAATGTCCGCTAGGCGTTGCTAAGGCATGCTGCACACTATCCGTAGCTTGCTGCGCGGCGTTTAGCATCTCTAGCGTATGCCGATAGACCTGCGCGCCGATACTGGTGAGTGTTAGAAAGCGAGGATTACGGTGAAGTAACTGTACCCCTAAACGTGTTTCCAGCTGGCTGATGCGTCGGCTCAGGCTGGACTTGGATACGCTATGATTTGTCGCGGCAATAGAAAAACTACCCGCATCAACAACCTGTAAAAACCAATAGAGGTCAACCAAGTTATGTGCCAAATCATGACTATTAAGCTCGATCGGTGGTGAAGTAAATGGCTGCTTAGGCAATTTTTGCGTCATATACGAACGTCCTGCTTCGGCTTGTGCTCTGGAATACTGAGTTTTAAATGATAGATGATTTTGCTAAGTATAATTGGTTTTGATTAAAGTCATCTTTGCTATTGGGTACACTACCTTTGCTAGAGCGGTTTAGATCAATTAAAAGGATGATGTTGTGCAACAATCGAGTTTGCAGCGTTTAAAAAATATTCATGTCTTGGTGATTGATGATCATCCTCAAGATATTGAGCACCTATTAAATAGTTTGCGCGCTCAAGGCGCACGTCTAACCATAGAGGTTCAGCCAAGAAAAGCACTGCAGTATGCGCAAGTATTGTTGCCTGATTTGATTTTACTTGATGTACATATGCCAGATATTGACGGTTTTACTGTATGCCGCTTGCTGCATGAGATGCCAAATTGTAAAGATATCCCCATTATTTTTTTAACCTCTGCGGCAGATATAAATGATCGGGTGAATGGTTTAACGTTGGGCGGTGTTGATTACGTCATCAAACCTTTTGATACAGCGGAAGTGCTCGCGCGAATTGTTGTGCATGTACAACTGGTTAAGCGCTCAAGTTATGAGCGAGAACGGCATGGAATGCGGGAAGAAGATCAGCATCCAGACCAAATCATCTTGCAAGCAGCCCTTCGCCTTATTGCTCGACAACTTAATAAGCTGCCTAAATTGACAGAAATTGCTGAGCAAGTGGGCACTCATGATAAGAAACTATCCGCGATATTTCGCCAACACCTTGGCATGACGGTATTTGCTTGGGTGCGTGAAGAACGTCTGCGTAAAGCACAAGAGTTACTCGCCGATAGCAGGATGAGTATTGAGGATATTTCTGCCGAAGTGGGTTTTATCAGTGCCGCTAACTTTGCGACGGCGTTTCGTGAGCGTTTTGCAATGACCCCCAGTGGTTACCGCAGTAGTTTGCGCGTTTGATGAGTTTTTATACTTCATCTCTAGGCCAATGCTTGCGCTGTTTTTAATGGTTTTGTGTTTTTCTGATAACTGTTGTTCGGTCCCAGTAAGAACAACAGTTTGAATCGTGCTGGATAAATATTTTTAAAAAAGAAAAACTTCAACAAACACTTGCACTTAAAGAAAAGATCTCATATATTAGCGCCCTCGATTGGGGCAAGCATTAAGTCGCTCCAGTCACGCTTCTACCGCCCGGATGGCGGAATTGGTAGACGCAAGGGACTTAAAATCCCTCGGAGGTAACTCCGTGCCGGTTCGATTCCGGCTCCGGGCACCATACACAATAAACACACCGCCAGTGTTTATGGCTAGAGCCCGCTATATGCGGGCTTTTTCTTGTCTGCATGAAATCCTCTGAAAATTTTTGGCGTAAATTTGGCGTAATGATCTGCTGCTTGTTGACGTTGAACTGTGTCTTAATGCTTGTCGAGAACTATCAGGTCGGGCAACAGGTTAGAGAGTTGTAGAGTTGATATCAAAATTAGATCAATAGCTATCTTAGAGTCTGTAGCTTCAATAGCCCCTAGTCACTGCACGCTTCGCCACCATTGGTACTTATGTGATCCACTAAAACAAGGTGTTGAGACTTTGACGGGTGCTGCACAGGTTTAAACGTGAGCATGAACAGATTGCTGCTGACAGCGGTCTTGCTGAGATCACAAAAGATACGTATAAGCAATTTCTTTGCTGGTCCACAGACGATCTTGCACGGGGATTTGATTTGCAGTTATTTGCTTGGCCAGCTCAATAAGTGCTTGCTCTAGATCGATATTCATTTGCGTGTCCTTTTCTTTCCACCTGAGCTGGTGGCGTGCCACGTTACGCACGTAGCTATACCGCCAACTTCTTCGCCAATTTCATCAATGACTCTGCCCATAACTTCGACCTGTTCGCGCAGCGTGACGTTGGTCAGTATGCGGCTGGAGTGATGCACAACTGTTCCGGCTGGTGTGATGGTGTGGCTAGCACTTGTGGTTGCCCATGGTCATGCACTGAACTGCGGTACCTGTAAATACTCTAAATCAGCTTCGACTGAAGCCCAGCAACTTCACAGCCTTATAGCGATGTGTTTTCCTTAGCCGTTCACTGGTAGCAGCAACAACAAAACAGCTAGGGCTATTAACTGTTTGGAAGCTGCTCAAATCTTGCTTTAGCAGCGCAACTGGAAAGCACTGCAAGCATCCAATATTGCGCTACGCTGGAGTATCATCGGTTAACTGATGGACAGGGACTGAAAACTTCTCTTAACCCCGTACCCGTCACGATGGGAATAGGTCCGCTTGCGGTATATACGCTGCGGACCTGGTATTCCTTTCGACCCGTTTCTCGGAAGATAGCCGATGCCGCTCCTGTCAGGTAGGGCTGTCCATTGCTCAGTAGCATCTTGATAGCCTTTTCGCGGTACTCCGGATTGTTAATTGGAAGAGATCTATGCACTTCAGTGTAGGGGATTAACGAAACTGCCAGGTGCTCTGTAAAGATATAGAAGTTCTGTCCGTCGCCATCGCTAATGCACTTCACGTTGTCCGTCTTAATAACATCCTTTTGAACGTATGCCCCTTTCTCGTAGTCCACCAAGAATAAACTGTCAGGGGTGAGAACGCTAATTCCGGGAGTGTACTTGCAGTGTGCTACTCCCCCAATGTTTAACCAGCAGAAACTCGTTAGCGCTGTGTCAGTGATCTCAACCAGTTTGAGATCTTGCTTGATCTGTTGTCTAGCTTCGGGTGTCTTATGCTCTATGTTAGCGCAAGCGCTGAGGAAGAGAAAAGCAGATAGAGCTACAGTGTAACGAAGCATAATTAATCCTTTAATTGGGTCATGTATTACACTCGGCATCGAGTGATTTTTAATTTCTGAAGAAACACAAATGCAACTCACTGGTGTAATGCGGCTGGCAGTCAAATCCTCATACACGCTGCTGCTTGTTCATATGCGCAGTAAGGAGCTACTGTACTTCCGCAGGCCGTTGACTTGCAATTGAGTATTGCTGCTAGATCGAAGAGCCATGTGAGGCCTTGGGTGTTTTTAGTGTGGTAACGTAACAGTTGGCAACACTTGATACCAAAGCAAAATATCAAGAATGAGCTTGTTATGCTACGAACATCAAGAGTGCTGCGTAGGGTGCGCTGGCTTGACACCTAAGTGCAGCATTTGATCACTTAACCAAGATAGCGCTGGTTTATTGGTCACCGCTTTAAAGGTGCAGCTTTTAATATATATATTAAGGAATGTGTGATGGGGCTTATATTAATTATATTTGTATTTGCTGCTTGGGTTGGGTTGACGTTAATACTTCACTGGTTCGTCGAAAAATTAGTTTTTGCTATTATCGCTTATCAAGCTGCCCGTATTAACATTCTTTTTATTATGACTGTTTTTTGGTTTGGTGCTTCTTTTTGGTATGCCGGCGGGCGGCTTTATTATTATGACTGGCTCGTGGATAGAATGTATGCCGCAGACGGTGGAGTTGCAGTTTATGAAACGGTTTTGGTTTCTAAGGAGAAGTATAAAGATGTGGTTGGAGGAATAGTAGTTTTTGGAAAAATTAAGTCGACAGATGAATATAAAATGGAATCAGAGCGTTATTACTACCGTACTGGCTGGCCTAATATAGAGCGTGTTCATAATAAAATTGTACGTATAAGTGATGGGAAAGTATTAGGTAAATCTGTATTTTACTCTAGGCGTGGCGGTAATTTTCCTGGCCCGTGGCATGGGTCGAGCTACAGTTGTCCTCAGGATATTCCCAATCTAACATCGTTTATTTTTTTAAAGGAGCAGTAAATAATTAAATCAGTAGTAAGTATTATGAGTAAGCAAAGCTTGCACTAGCATCTTATGCTGATCTCGCTGTATGTGAGCGATGTAAACACAAGAAAGGCTTTGAACACTTCCGACCAAGGGTTGCTGTTTATAGTGCTAAGAATCAATCTGAGTACTAACCTCAAGCTATCGCCAAGCACCGCTATGCCGCATCAAGCTATGGAATCATAGGCTTGAAACTCTGAGTGCCGGCGTCCCCAGTTTTTCTTGAAATGCCAAGCAAGTTGGTATTATTTTACTCTAGGCGCAGCCTACGCTGTACTGTCGCAGTCAGCATGGTATATAAATGCGCATTATTATTAACAAGGATAGTTAAATGGAGCTTTCACAGATACTTGCTTTGCCTATGATTTTTCTGGTCGACTCGTTACATAAAGGGTCTATTGTTTTTATCATAGCGTTTTCCATTTTGCCTTTTGTATTGGCTTACAGTGTTGGTGAGAGCCGCTCGGAAAAAGCACGTAGTAGTTTGCTTTGGCTGCTTCCTTGGGTTGTAACCGTAATAAATTGGTTCGCTCGAGGGTCAAATGGTTTTGGGTTCGTTTTTGACATTTTTGGTATTATTTCTTTAAGCCTTTTTGGCTCACTGATTGTCCGTTTTATTTATAAATACTCTGGTAAAAATCTTAATACTGTTTTTGTAATAGTGATTATAGTTTTGGTGACGTACGCTTCAGATACGGCATCATACGTTGGCAAGTAGTTACTAGATAGATGCAAGCTAAGCAGCTGACAGAAAGCGTAGTAGTGTAGCCCTGACTCTATTCAGGGCTTTTCGCAAGTACAGGTGCGCTAAACCAGCTTCGTCTGAAGCCCTGCCTCTTTCGCTCGTTTTAGCTGCACGGCCTGATATCCATGCATGCGTCTAAGCCGTTCGCTGGCAGCAGCAATAAACTGAAAAAGCTCATCGGTATTAACGGCAATGCGTTCTGGATCTGCTAACCATGAGAGTAGTTGAGACGGCGTCATTACCACTGCGTCATCAGGTACTGATCTGACATGCTCTTTTCCTTCGTGATCGAAGGTGATTAATCAGCGGCGTTGTATCAATGACGGTAAGGTCGGTTGAGTTTCTTTATCCCGCACATCGCGCACCCACTTGCGAAACTCTTTGGCGACCTTGGTACGTGAGAACATGGCGATAAGGTGCGCACCGCGCAGTGAGAAAATGCGGACTTCTTTTTGCAGGTTTCCCGAGACCGTCAATTTGACGGTCTCGGTCATACCGCCGGAGAACTCGTCAGAATTACGTTCATATATGCGACTTACAGCATCTTCGCGAACATAGTTTAGGGCGCACGCAGTATCTGCTGCCGACAACCAACGCTTGTTGTTGTGATCGACAATATTGAATTGAGTTTTTTGGAAAGTTAGAGACTTCATGATCGAACTCCTTGATCTTATGGAGCTCGCTACCTTCGTTACCAAGCGAAGGGTGGCGAACTGTGCGTGGGTTGGTAAACCGGCGTCAAGGATACCGACAGGCGCAGCGCCTCCCCCGCACAGCCCGCCATAACACGGGCACAAAAAAACCGCTTACGCGGCGCTGTGCGCCTTGACAACTTTTCGGGCGACCAAACCCGTGCCGCTAAATTTGCAGCTACGCGAGAAAGGTTCCTGAAAAAGCAAAGGGTCAACGATATAGTTGTATTGTTTGATAGATAAACTAACAAAGAGCAGTAACAACCATTCACATAGATATTTAAAAATCCTTTCCATTTGTATCTGACTGGATACAATGAGCGCATGAACTACCTTATCCAGAAAACGAAAGACTTTGATCGCTGGCACCATTCCCTGCGAGATTTGCGCGCAAAAGTTGCAGTTGCTCGTCGCATTGATCGTCCGCGAATGGGAATTTAGGTGATAACAAATCCGTTGGAGAAGGTGTGTCGGAGTTAAGGATTGATGTCGGAGCAGGCTATCGTGTGTATTACACAATGCGGCGCGAGGTGGTCATTATTCTCTTGGCAGGCGGCGATAAGTCGAGCCAAGCATCCGACATAAAGAAGGCCAAATCGTTGGCGCAGGAGGTATAGCATGAGTGTTCAATTAACGAGCTTTGACTTAGCAGATATTTTAGATAGCGATGAAGCTATTGCAGAATACCTGTCACAAGTCTTAGCTGATGGAGATAGCAACGAGTTACTTCGCGCGATTGGCTATATTGCTAAGGCGCAGGGTATGGCAAAAATTGCCCATGATGCTGGGCTTAGCCGCGAGAGTCTTTATAAGTCTTTTGCTGTAGGTGCTAAGCCACGTTTTGATACTGTGCTCAAGGTCATTCAGGCGCTTAATATAGAGCTCAAAGCACAGCCGGCACATTGAGTAAATAGAGCTAAAATCCTTTTCGATATTACTTTATCCTCCGCGCCATTACTGGCTTACAGGGTAGTCCAAGGGGATTGGTTGCGGAAATAAAATTTTGTGTACGCCCAGCATGGGCATGAACTAATGAGGTGAAAGTCCTCTGTAGGAAGGTCACCATCCTTAGCGATTTATGATCGTTATTAAATGTTAACTACTAGCGAATGGCAAGGGCAGTTCCGC
>Ga0265295_1000538_pt1 | contig 76024 bp, 78 predicted proteins | sample Munlansysbiofilm_FD_192503 | JGI IMG/M metagenome (GOLD analysis project Ga0265295, IMG submission 192503) | Leachate microbial communities from a municipal landfill in Southern Ontario, Canada - Methane capture system biofilm | ecosystem: Engineered > Solid waste > Landfill > Unclassified ...
GTGGTATTATTAGGGTAGTCCATAGTGATTATCCTCCGTGTCAGATTTTTTGTAGTGATTAAATCATAACACAGATAGTCATCTATGGGCTTTTTATATTAGTTCAATTTCATTTTACAATGAATCTCGGTTATTTGCTTAAAAGTTGCAGCACGTTTAGAAATATAATCTGACCATTCTCGAGACCCTTTGATGTTAGAAAGTTTTGTGTATATGACATCTATGCTTTTCTCATAGCCTTTCGTATAAGCATCGTTTTCAAGTTTCTCTAACAATTTATCTTTAGATACACGAAGCTCAATGTTATTTTCATAAATAATTTCGAAGTCAGAGTTATTGATAACAATACCAGTCATTGCATCAAGTACTTCATCATGCACACCATCATATTCAAACGATTCATTAAACTCATTCACCGGACTATTTAAGGGTTCCTTTAATTCATCAAAGAGATTGTTACTTATAAATTCTCTGACGGTATAAAAAAGACCATGATGTTCATCACTGTAATACAGGTTTGATTCAATCTGCTTTAACTTGCTCTTTGTAGAACTGTCAACCATATTCCAATTGTCATCACTTCTAATCTCCGTCAGTTTTTTCTTTAATTCATATAATCTTTCAACATTTATCGATGAAGCTATCTTTCTATATATTGGAAGGTTATTTAGAAATAATACATCTTTTCGCTCCTCTTCTCTTTTCCGCTGATCTATTCTCATAACTTCAAACACACCATAAACACCGATAATTGATCCTACATAACTCGCATAGAATCCAATCTAGTCGTTATCTGTTTCTACTTCCCAAATCAAGTTAAATTCCAACAGTAAGGCAACTATTACAGGAATGAGGATAGCGATAATAATGATTCTGGCTTTTGTACTATTTATCATGATTTCACTCTTCACCTCCCGCACTATACCCATCAACAAAATATTCTGTAAACTCATCTTCTTAAAAAAACGGACATCTCTGCTTCTAAAAATGCCCGTTCTCTTTCACTACTAATCATGGTGTCAAACTAATCAACCAGAATCACTACCAATCTGAAAAGTTACCATCACTGCCTATCTGATATGTTTACCATCACTGCTTATCTGGGATGTTTACCATCACTGCCTATCTGAGATGTTTACCATCACTGCCTATCTGAGATGTTTACCATCACTGCCTATCTGAGATGTTTACCATCACAGCCTATCTGGGTGTCAAACTAATCATGTATATCTGGGATGTCAAGCTGATCATGGATATCAACCAGATTGAGCTAAAATGACCCCATCTCGAATATCATCGTCACTATCGATCTTGATACCAGCCTATTTGCCTATCTGTTTATTCTGTATAGCTGCTCATCTCTCCATCACCCTAATCAACTTGTCCATTTGTCCACTTGTCCGTGCCCGGCACCTCTCAAATCTCATTTGTCCACTTGTCAAGATGTCCGGCACCTCTCAAATCTAAGCTTTAGTTGATGTAACCCTTTTTACTTCTAAGCCTCATATATAAGATTCCCAAAATTTACTTATGTGGCGGAAAAGTTTCTTGGGGACTAGTGGGCTCACTCCAACTAGCACTCAGCTGACTTACCTCTAACTCAATCCTTTGGATAAAGTTTTTGGACAAAGGTTATATGGTATATGGTAAATGAGTAGCAAGGGTTGTAAGTCTATTTCACGTTTACCTGCACTGAACAAATTCACTAAGTTGCTGCTATCAGTATCAAGGAGTTCAGGAAATACCAGTTGCTACAACAGTAGAAAACACAAGTTATTAAGCAAATTTTTGCTGAACTTCCGTTTCAATATGTGGCTCCCACCTCTAAGCTAGGCCACCAAGTTTCTGTACTTTCCATCAAGATTAGGAATGTACTGGTTTAGCAAACTGCGTAACCTATCTACTTTCACTATCTTTGTTAACATTTTTCAATTCTCTCAAAGCCTTATATCCAACTTTTATATCTTTTAAGTATAGAAAAATTACTAAAATGGCAATTATAATTCCAATTACAATATTTAAGTAGAAACTACTATTTCTAATTGAGAATAAGGCATACAATGATATAATGGCAATTATAAAGTATGTTTTTTTAAGATTATAGTTAACTTCGAAATACTTTTTCGAGATCTGAGTTCTTAATCCGAAGAAAACAACATACGAAAAAGCAGTTGAAATAGATGCTCCAATGGCACCATACTCAGGCACTAATATTGCATTTCCACCAATGTTTATAAAACAAGAAATCGATGCTATTAATATATGCCATTTAGGCTTTTTATGAAAGTTTATACCAGTTACTGTAATTTCAGAAATTGTATACATTATTGGCATAAACACTAAAAATGGCATTATGTTAGAAGCTGCACGATATTCTTTTCCTAACATAAAAACAATGATATCCTTGCCAGCTATACTTGCAATCGCAACAAAAAACATTGTAAAACTTACTATTTTAAAGATTTTACTAAAAAACTCTTTATCATTTGGTTCTTTTAGATATTTTTCATAGGCTACCGGAGCCCAGAAAGTAGAAAACGATACTTGCAGCACATTCACTAATGCCACTATTTTAAATGCAGCTGAGTACAAACCTAACTCACTGAAATCACTCCAATGTCTGATTGCAATTTTGTCAAACGATTGAAATAACCAAGTTATAAGAACTGTTATAACTAGTGGAGATCCAAACTGGATTATTTCTTTTTTTGTGTGTACAAGATTCTTCAAATTCAGATTTCGAATACTCCAAAAAGCTTTTTCTTTCCATATACCGTAAATCGCAAGTAAGATCAAGTTAATGACAACAGAATATATAATAATTTTATATGTTGGGCCGTAAATAAAATATAATATTAATAAAGTTAAAACATCCAAAGTTTTGTGGAATATATGAATGTTTGAGTACAGTGCACCCTTTTGTTGCATTCGAATTACTAATGTCGCAAATCTAAATATCATTTGTGCTAAAATACCGAGACATAGAAATAACACTACTGTAATACTTTCCTCTTCAAACAACCATATCGATATTCTTTTATTAAATATCATCACAATAGTTATTACGGCAATTGATAATGTTAAAGGAATCCTAATTGAATTATATAGTAATCCTCCTCTGTTCTCCGGGTTTTCTTCATAAAAAAATCTCACAAATGATTGATCCGTACCAAACATTATCGCAATCATTAATACATTTAAAGCCAATGTAAACATTGATGCTTTACCGAAATCTTCAGGCAGAAGAATCCTCGTAGTCACCATCGTCCCAAAGAAACCAACTATTAATCCTATCCAACTCCCATATGAGAAGGAAAGGAATTTTTTGAATAAATTGTCATTCATGCTATACGCCTCATTTACTATCATTCCCTAACAGAAAGTTACTTAATATATCCGCAATCCTCTTACTTGCTAATCCATCTCCATAAGGATTGCTTGCTTTACTCATTTTTTCATACTCATTTTGATCTTCCAGTAGTTGTTTAAATGTTTTATAGATAACCTCTTCATCTGTTCCAACTAACTTAAGAGTCCCAGCAGCAATACCTTCCGGTCTTTCTGTAGTATCTCTCATTACAAGAACGGGTTTGCCCAAGCTTGGTGCTTCTTCTTGAATTCCACCACTGTCTGTCAATATGAGATGAGACCTGGATAAGAAATTATGAAAATCTAATACTTCTAGCGGTTCAATTATTCTTATTCTATCCGTATCTCCAAGAATCTTCTGTGCAGCTTCTCTTACAACAGGATTCATATGGATTGGGTAGATAGCTTTTATGTCGGAAGTTTCATCAATGATTCGCTTAATTGCCCTAAACATATTTCTCATAGGTTCACCAAGATTTTCTCTTCTATGAGCTGTTATCATAATTAACCTACTATCTGCAGCCCACTCTAAATGCTCATGGCTATAGTCATCCCGAACCGTTGTCTTGAGTGCATCAATTGCAGTATTACCAGTCACATAAATAGTTTCAGGACTTTTTCCTTCCTTGAGAAGATTTTCTTTTGACATTTCAGTTGGTGCAAAATTGAAATTTGAAACAATGCCAACCGCTTGCCTATTAAACTCCTCTGGGTATGGTGAATAAATGTTGTAAGTACGCAGTCCAGCTTCTACATGACCTACAGGAATCTGCAGATAAAAACATGCTAGTGCAGTTACAAAAGTCGTTGATGTATCTCCATGTACTAACACCACGTCTGGCTTAACCTCTTCAATTACTGCTTTCATTTTTTCAAGAATATTGATTGTAACATCAAACAGAGTCTGTTTCGCCTTCATTATAGATAGATCGTAGTCAGGTACTACATTAAATGCAGTTAGGACTTGATCTAACATTTCCCTATGTTGACCTGTCACACAAACAACTGTATTTAGTTTTTCTCTTGTTTTCAGTTCATTAACTAAAGGGCACATCTTTATCGCTTCAGGTCTGGTACCAAAGACCACCATTACTTTTTTCATATTTTCCCTCCATATTTTACAGAAATCACATGCTCCATTAAATCTATTTCTTTTTTTATCACAACTCCACTACTGCATTTACTTTGTATATCAGTAGAAGCATTATATGATAATTCAAGAAACAAGTTCTCATCATCAATTAATCTTTCAATGTTTTTAGCTACTTCTAGAGGTTTATTTACACTTAGTAATCCTGTGCGTAAATTATTAACATATTCAGGTATCGCTGTATTATTTGAAGATATTGGTACTAATCCGCTAGACATTGCTTCACACATAGATACACCTTGGGCATCTTGTCTAGTCGGACACAAAAAAATACCGTTTTGATCATGCAAAACCTTAATTTCTTCTTGTTTTAAAAACTTATTAACTATTTCAACATTGTCATATTTCCTTAAAGGTCTTATAGTTGAATTGAAAAGAGGGCCTGATCCTACAATTGTTATTTGAAATTTATCAAAATCTTTTCTCCTGCTCAATTCTACTATTGCCTTTACTGAAATATCATTTGCGTACTTTCTAGACATAAACGGCCTAATTAAAAGTATCCTATATCTGTCTTCTATCTTTTTCTCTTTATAAGAGAAAATTTTTTCATCTACAACATTTGGAATGATTCTATAATTTTTAATAGTGCTAAATGTATCCATTTCTGCAATTTGCTTCATCCATTCAGAAACAAACACCCAATATTTATTTGGATTATCTTTTATGAAATTTCTAAGTCTGAATAATTGAATTGTATTCCTGACTATGTACTTAATAAAATCAAAGTCCTTAAAATTGAACAATCTACGGAACCAAGCTAGTGCTTCAACACCATGCACCCAAATAATCACCGGTATATTTTGATTCGTGCTATTCAACAAATCAATTGTAGACTTCTGAATAAAATGAACAAGTATTATATCAGGATTGTAAAATTCAACTAGGTTTTTATAAATTTGCATATTCCCAGTTGTTACGTTTACACCATCAAATTCATATTCTCTTGTACTTTCCTCAGAAAAAACAAATACTTTCGAGTCCAAACCACTCTGCTTATAATTTACAACTCTTCTGTGAACAAACCCATTTCTATATAAATTATTCTCTTCTGGATATTCATTGCAAATAACTAATACTTTCATTTAATCTCTCCAAACGTGTTTATATTTCACTTCTACATAAAACACCTATAATTTAAAGACACCATCAAAGTTACAGATATTCTTAGTGTCTAGGATCAGTTTATCCTTAATTAAATCAAGGTTATTCTTAATGTGATCATGAGCTGTAATTATGACCAAAATCTCTATCTCATTTAAGAAGTCTTCGAAGTTCATAAACTGATGCTCTACCATTCTTTCTTTAATAAATGGATCATACACTTTTACTCCAAAAGCTAAATGTTCGTCCATTCTTTCAAGAAGCTGAAGTGTTGGGCTCTCTCTTGTATCATCAACATTTTCTTTATATGCTAGTCCATAGATACCAATCTTAGAAATATCTTTAACGTTATGTTCCCTCATGATATCTCTAATTCTTCCAAGTACATGCGAAGGCATAGAGTCGTTGATTTTTCTCGCTGTTAGTATCAAATTTGTTAAATCTGGATAGTCTCCAACTAAGAACCAAGGATCGACTGAAATACAGTGACCACCTACACCAGGCCCTGGTTGTAGTATGTTGACTCTTGGATGCTTATTTGCTATACGGATTATTTCATATACATCCATATCATCTGCTCTGCAAATCTTAGCTAATTCATTTGCAAAAGCGATATTGACATCTCGATAAGTATTCTCAACAACTTTAGACATCTCAGCAGATCTAATGTCTGTTATAACAATCTCCGATTTGCAGAAACTTAAGTATAGCTCTTTAACTCTTTCTCCTATCAAAGGATCATCTGAACCAACAGTTCTTGAATTATTTTCAAGTTCGTAAATCATATTGCCTGGAATAATTCTCTCTGGAGCATGTACTAGATGAATATCTTCACCAATAATAACTCCTCTTTTCTCTATTTCAGGTCTAATATATCTATCAATTGATCCTGGTGATATAGTTGACTCAATTATAATCACAGCACCTTTTTCACATACATCAAGCACCTTGTTGACGGCAGTTATAACATATTTGGGATCCAGTTTCTTGCTTGAACTTATATATGGAGTGGGAACTGCAACTATGTAAGTATCTGTTTTTTGATACTCAGTTGTGAATTTTATACCACTTTCTATAGCAGTATTAAATAATTCCTCTAACCCTTTTTCTTCAAAAGTTAGTTTCCCTTTTGACAATGATTCTACTAACTTCTCATTTAAATCTGTTCCAACAACTTTGACTCCACTTTTTGCAAACATTAAAGCTGTTGGAAGTCCAATATAGCCTAATCCTATTATGTTAACCATTTGAATACCACCTTTATATATTTTTATAACTTGTTTACTTTACACAACTCAATAAATTTCCGAGCTACAAACTGCGATTCAAAAAATGGAGATGGCTCCCATCTCATATTATGTTTTCTTATCTTATTAATTGCTAGCTCAATATCTGACTCAGTATTATTACATATGATGTACCGACCAAATGTATCCAAATATTCGGAAATTCTTTCTTTGTTTTCGCCATCTAATAGTACTAGTATTGGTTTATTTGTTGCAGCATAGTGATAAATTTTTCCTGGAATCTGAGTTCCTTTTTTGTTCAGAACGCATACTAATACATCAGATTTAGACTCCATCTCATAAAGCTTTTCTTGTGTGACCCTTGGATATATATTTATATTATTTTTATTATTAAGTTCCAGATCAGAATTGCCAGCAATTATTAACTCTTCTCCGCTTTCCAGTGCATAATTATAAATTGGTTTTATATCTCGCACCGTTGAATCAAAGTCTCCAAAGTATCCTAACGTTAACCTTTGTTTTTTCTTAATGTTGTTCTCATAATGTTTTGGTTGTATGTACGGAACAGGTATAAAATGCATTTTGGAGCCAACAGATGGAAACTGGAATTGTTGTGCTTCCAAAGTAAAAGGTGAAACATACACAATTACATCCGCTTTACTCAGAATATTCTCCTCAACTTTTCTCACATACCATTTTGGATGCAATGATTTGCTGGTAATATCTAAAGCCAAAGGATCCCCCCAATACTGTAGCCATTGCCCATATTTTAAACCAGATTTAACTAAAGTTTCAGCTGCAATATGTGAGGACTTTGGATCTGAAGAAGAGATTATAATATCATAGTAATTAGATTGTAACGTACTCATATTTATATTTTTTGCATTAATTACAGTGTTATCGAACAAATTAAAACTATGATATAATTTCCTTGCATGTGGTAATAATTTTTTCTTGATAAGTCCTTTTAATCCATCACTTTGTTTAACGACTGATGAATACACAATATTTTGTTTAAGCCTAATTATATCAACGCCATCTATAGTTTTGAGCGATTTATCGTAATATACATTAGAGTTATGAGTCGAAAGAGTTAGCAGATCGACGGAAACACCGTTTTTAACTAATCCATCCATTAAAGCTATATTTCTTATTGTTGCTGATGTATTTAGATCGATTGATGAAAAAGTAATAAATAACACTTTTAGTGTTTTCTTTTGATTCATTATATACACTCCACTTTAATTTTTATATGAATATGAATTGCAACTATTATAAAATTTTGAGGGCTGCATAAATCATTCCAAACCCAGCTGTGATAAAAATCGATAATAGTAATAGTGTTTTCCTGTAATTTTTACTGGTCGTCATATACCCATCTACCACAATAGCCCCCATAAATGGATAGAAAAACAAAAAATGTCTAAATGTAAATGTTGATATAATTATTGCTGAAAACCAGCTTATAAAAATCAGTGATAACCAATCAAGTTTAATTAATCTCTTAAATAAAAAAGGTATTGAAAATATTTGAACTAATACCCCCAAATATATAAGAATTTGAACACTATCAAATAACACTTTAGATTCATCTCTAAATAATCCAAAAAAATTAGGAAACGGACTAATCAAAGCATAAATTGCTCTAAAAATTATACCTATCGGCAATAGCGGCTGATTAAACACCAAACTGCTTAAGCCATCTCCGGCTATATTCGAAACATAGCTTGTATATGTTTCCATATAGTAACTAACTCTAAATGCTTCCATCAAATTTGTTAATAGAACCAATGGTATAATCCCGATCAAAATATACCTAGTCTTTATTTTATAAATTACAGATATCATTAATAAAACAGCAACACCAGCAAAAATGATCGAACTTACTCTAGTGTAATAGGTAGAATAAATCAAAAACGGTAGTGATATAAGACTAATAAATTTTAGTTTGTAATTCTTATTTCTCAACAAGAAGTCAAACAATAAGGTAATCATTAATACTTGTAATAGGTTGAATGTGTCCCTAAAAACATGTGCGTTGATATACTGGATATTTGGCATAAAAGCAAAGAAACATATTGAATACAAAATGGTTTTTTGTGATAAATTTGTATATTTCTCTAGTAAATACTTTGTAATCAAACTATTCCATATTAGAAAATAAACATTTGCTATTCTTGGTAGAAATGTTGAAAAACCACCAAAGAATTCAGAAAACTTAATTAACACAGCTATATAAACAGGAAAAAAAGGTGAATTGTGAAATTGTCCTAATATCCTTAACTCCATTATTTTTGATGGGTTATATATGCCAGAGTTATAAACATCATATCCCCATTGTTCAAATTTCAGGTCATCCGAGCCACCATTGTAATAAGGAAATCCGAAATATGATTGGTTTGCTAAATAAATCAAAAAAACAAATAAAAGTGAAAACATAAAAATACCAAGTAACAATTTTGCTGTCTTGAAGTCAGTTTTAAAGCAAAAATGTAGAGTTATTAAACCCATTATCATTTGTAAAATAAACACAGACCACGAAAATGTAAGTATAGATGACAGAACTATAATAAAAATAAATCCTGACAATATAAGTAATTTCTGATTTGAATTTAGCGTTCTACTTTGATCCATTTGAAGTGCACCTTTCTTAATTACATTTTTATGATGTAAATTCTTTTAAACGAAGAGAAAACTTCTTATTTTCAAGCATCACACCATTAATAAACTGATTTCTTCCATTCTCGTAACAATTAACATCAAAGTTCATGTAATAGTAAATAATGTTTTCTTCAATGCTCTCAAATGACTCAATTATAAGTCCAAGATTATACTTTTCAATAATTTCTGCTAGTTGAGTACCTTTGAATGCTAACATTGGTTTTCCATAAATAGTTGCATTATACAGTCTATTTGGAAGAGCTGTCTTATTATTAATTCCATCATTGTATCTCAGAACATTAATGACATCATTCTTGTTATAAAGCTTTAACTCTTCATCTTTATTATATCTGCCCGTCAAATAGACATTTTTTATACTATGTTCAATTAGATATCTTGAAATATCTTCATTTATTATTCCTGCACCATGGTAGTTAAGTTCTACCATACTGCTAGATTTCAACGATTCTATAAAATCAATATTAATTTTAAAATCTCTTAATGCACCAATACAACCAACAAAAATTCTGTTATTTATTGACAAATCAAAAGGTTTAACCTCTCTTAATTCGTCTAAACTTTCTATTTGTGAATTATGATTTATAACATACTTATTACTTTCAGGAAGCCATTCTTTATAACCAGGTGAAGATAATACTGTAAAATATGAATTGTTAATTGATTTTTCTATATTAAAATACTTAATTATTCTATTATGGTCTCTAATATCAATAATATATTTATTGCCGTACTCTCTAATCAAATATCTCTTTAAAAAAAATACCAATTGAATTCCAAATACAATAATCTTTTCATAGTTATTCTTCTTAAGGATATTTAACACGAATCTACTATATTTAAAGTAGTCAAAAAAGCTTCTTTGGTGGCCTATTTTAGAATCTCTATAAGTAAAATCACTTTCTTTTTCAGTTTTAAACCTATCCCAATTAATTACACTATAGTCTGCATTGTTCTCTTCAAGAATTTTAGTATAGTTATCAACATAGGGCATATAAAGCATATTTGAAGGACAAATTAATGCTATCTTCATGAATTCTTCCCCCAAACAACTCTATTTACATAATCTGTATAACTTAAAATTATCCTTAACACCTTATCAGACACATTTGGCATACTATAGTCCGCAACCATCCTCAATGTTTCTTTCTCCTGAGTCTCTAACACTTCTAATCCCTGAAGAACTCTTTCCTTCTTAAGTCCTATCATCATTACTGATGCTTCTTCCATCGCTTCAGGTCGTTCGTGTGCCTGTCTAATGTTAAGCGCCCTAAACCCTAGAATGGATGACTCTTCACTAATTGTCCCACTATCACTAAGAACAGCTTTTGCATACTTTTGAAGTTTCACATAATCATTGAATCCAAGGGGCTTCATAGTTTTAACCAATGGATTGAACTCAATTCCTTTTGATTCGATCATCTTTCTAGTTCTTGGATGTGTACTTACGATCAAAGGCATCTGATACTTTTCTGCTATTGTATTTAAGCTATCTACTAGATCCCTAAAGTTTTTCTCAGAACTGATATTCTCTTCTCGGTGAGCAGATATAACAAAATACTTCTCAGCTTCGAGTCCTAATCTTTCAAGTACATCTGATTTTTCGATGTCTTCTTTTCTAGAGTTAAGCACTTCAAACATTGGACTGCCAGTCTTAATCACTCTATCTGCAGGTAGGCCTTCTCTTAAGAGATATTCTCTAGCAATATCACTATAGGTTAGATTGATATCTGCTGTATGGTCCACAATTTTTCTATTTGTTTCTTCAGGAACTCTCTGATCAAAGCATCTATTTCCTGCTTCCATATGGAAGATCGGGATATGTCTTCTCTTTGCAGCTATTGCACATAAACAGCTATTTGTATCTCCAAGTACTAGGAAAGCATCAGGCTTAACTTCTTCAAGAATTGGATCAATCTTAACTAGAATGTTACCAATCGTTTCTACAGCAGTTCCTGTTGCAGCATTGAGAAAATAGTCCGGTTTCTTTAAGTTGAAGTCATTGAAAAATACTTCATTTAGTTCATAGTCATAGTTCTGTCCTGTATGAACAAGAACATGATCAATTGCTTCTGACTCATCTAATTTATTTATAACAGCTGACAGTCTGATTATTTCTGGTCTAGTACCAACGACTGTCATGACTTTTAATTTCTTCATCAGTTATACCTCCAAATAATAAGTATCAGGTTTTTCAGGGTCAAATGACTCATTGGCCCACATTATCGTAACCATATCTGTATCACCAAGATTCTCAATGTTGTGTGTATAACCCGTTGGGATATCAACGACTTCCATTTTGTCACCACAAACGAAATACTCTAGCACTTCATCTGAATCTATTTTTCTAAATCGAATAACACCCTTACCACTAACTACTAAAAACTTCTCATTTTTAGTATGATGCCAATGATTACCTTTTGTAATTCCAGGTTTTGAGATATTAACTGAAACCTGGCCTCGATCAGGTGTTCTAATAAACTCAGTGAAAGATCCTCTCTGATCCACATTCATCTTTAAGTCATAACTAAACTTGTCTTCAGGCAAATAGCTTAAGTATGTACTGTAGAGTTTCTTGGCAAATTCATCAGACATGTTTGGTACTGATCTATCTTCTCTGCTCTTTTTGAATGAATGAATCAAATCTACTATTTCACCAAGAGTAATAGTATGTACCACAGGCACTTCACAAAATGAATCTACTTTGTTTTCTTTTCCTTCCAAAGCATTAATTAGTTCGTTAACCACATCATCTATATATACAAGATTCATTACTACGCTTGGATCGTTCACTTGAATAGGTAAATCATGTGCAACATTATGGCAGAAAGTAGCCACGGCACTGTTATAATTAGGTCTGCACCATTTACCAAACACATTAGGAAATCTGTAAACAAGAACTTTTGACCCTGTTTCTTCACCATAAGAAAACAGAAGGTCTTCTCCCGCCTTTTTGCTTTCACCATAAGGATTGTCTACCTTAGCTTTAATAGAAGACGAAATCATCACCGGGCAAGTATTATTATATTTCTTAAGAGAATCTAATAGATCGGAGGTAAAACCGAAGTTACCTTCCATGAACTCAGATTGTTCTTTTGGTCGGTTTACCCCTGCAAGATGAAATACAAAACTAGCCTCTTTACAATACTCATCAAGTAGATAAGGATCTGTATCTCTATCGTACTCAAAAATCTCAGTGTACTTTCTATTTCTCAGCTCAGCTATTAAATTTTTTCCTATGAAGCCCTTTGCCCCAGTGACTAAAATCTTCATTATCTATCCCAACTTTCCAATTGTTCTCTTACATAATCAAGCTGTAGTAACTTCTCTTTAATTTGTTCGATGTTAAGCCTTTCTGTGTTATGTGAGTTATATTCATCTTCTAATGATAGCTTCTGATCTCCTTCAACAAAGTACTTATCGTAGTTTAAATCTCTCTTATCAGCAGGCACTCGATAGAATCCACCCATGTCTTTTGCAACAACATGCTCTTCTTTTGTTAGAAGTGTTTCATAGAGCTTTTCACCATGACGAGTCCCAATTACCTTGATTTCATTATCTGCCTTAAAAAGCTCTTTAACTGCTTGAGCTAGGTCACCGATGGTTGATGCAGGAGATTTCTGAACCATAATATCTCCAGCTTCAGCATTCTGGAATGCAAAAACAACAAGCTCTACAGCTTCTTCAAGACTCATTAGAAACCTTGTCATATTTGGATCAGTTACTGTTAGTGGTTGTCCATTCTTAATCTGATCTATAAACAGTGGAATTACTGACCCTCTTGAAGCCATAACATTACCATATCTTGTACCACAAATAAGTGTTCTATCAGAATCAACAGTTTTTGCTTTAGCTACAAATACCTTCTCCATCATTGCTTTAGAGATTCCCATAGCGTTGATCGGATAAGCTGCCTTATCTGTGGAAAGACAAATCACTTTCTTGACTCCCATTTCTATAGCTCCTGTAAGAACATTATCTGTGCCAAGCACATTGGTTTTAACCGCTTCAAGTGGGAAAAACTCACAAGAAGGTACTTGCTTAAGAGCAGCTGCATGAAAGATATAATCAACTCCATGCATTGCATTCTTAACACTCGAAAGATCTCTAACATCGCCTATGTAAAACTTAAGCTTGTCATTTTTATAAAGTTTTCTCATATCATCTTGTTTCTTCTCATCACGTGAAAAAATTCGAATCTCTTTTATATCAGTATCTAGGAATCTTTTCATTACAGCATTCCCAAAAGATCCTGTTCCACCCGTAATTAATAAAGTTTTATCTTTAAACATATAACTACCTCTTTTCTTCGTTGTTGAAGTGATTCATTATTGTGTTATAAGCTTTTTCAGTTCGATAATTTTGTTCTAAATATTGTTTTCCATTCATTCCAATTCTACTTAAAGAATCTTTTTCCCTTATTATCATTTCAATTATCTCTTTATAAATTTCTGTCCCTTTACTCTCACACCACCAACCAAATTTACCTTCTAGTATCACTTGACCAACATCAGTATTTGTATCTGTTGCAGCTAATACTGGAATCTCATGATTCATGTAATCCAACAATCTTGATGGGAAATTTGGTATTGTAAATCTATAATCAAGAAATATTAACCCTACATCACAGGCATCTAATAAATCATCATATTCAACTTTGTTCAAACTGTTCAATACAGTAATATAATCATCTGAGGTTTGCTTTTTATACTCTATTATTTTATGAAAATCCGTACCTGAACCTACCATCACAAAATGAATCAAATTATTTAATTCATTATCTTTTAGAACTTCAATAATATAATCAACGTTCTGTGGTTTTCCGAAATTCCCACCATAGACAAAGATAATTTTATCTTTAGGTAAGTGAAAACGTGACCTTATTTGATTTCTATCTACATGTTTCTTTACTAAAGAATTGATTGTATTAGGGCAAATTTCAACATAATCCTTGTCTATATAAGGATTATGCCTAAGAACAAATTCCACATTTGCTTCAGACATGCAGCCTATATAATCACTCATTAAATATAGCTGTTTTTCTTTTCTTCTAAAATATTTATATATTAATGATTTCCATCCAGTATTGTTTAAGAGCCCTATATCAATGGCATTTTGCGGAAAAATGTCCTTCAACATTAAGTATGATGTTACATTATCACGCCTTTTAAGAAATGATACTGTATTGGCTATCGTAATTGGTGGAGTTGAATAAAGTACTAGGTCAAACTTTGTATCTCCAAAGTGTTTATTAATTGCATTTTTAAATTGCCAACCAATTAATATTGTAGAAATACCTTTCTCAATTAAGTTTGTCTTGGTGATATTACCAGTCTTAACTCTCAATACTTTTATTCCATGTTCAACATTCATTTCTGTATCTAATCCTAACCGTTTTTCTCTTTGACAGACCACATGCACCGAATGACCTTCATCCCTAAATCTCCTTAGTAAATCAGGATAAACTGCGTTTTCACTTAAATCATTTAGACCCCCTATTGAGAGAAATACAATATTCATAATTAAACCACCTTTTATCTTATTAAGCTTCTACCAAAATCACTCAAGCACGATATTTGGGGAAAAAATTGGTATCTTTATCAAAATCCTGATTACTACTGCGAATTTTAATTAACTCGCTATATTTCTCTTCATCAAAAATCCTCTTGCCTACATAAAATTTATGGATCCCATTTGGTGAAAAACTTTTTTTGTACCTAAATATTCCATCATCTTGACCATATCCACCGCCAAGTATAAATCTCTTCAAGCCCTTATCTTTTGCCCATTTAACAATCTCAAACTTTAAGAAATCATTAGGTCTTAAATTGAAAAAATCACTATGTGTTCCTCCCAAAAATGAATAGCAATTCTCACTGCCAAATATAACCAATTCGGTGGAAATGACTTTCTCCTCATAAATTACATGTACATAAACAAAATTGTTAATCATTTCATTTATTGTTTTAAAAAATGACTCCGGAAAGAAATAATTTGATTTTGCCTCATTTCTATCCATTGTTCCGTAATAGATATTCAAGAATTCTTCTATTCTTTCCCCAGATTCATCAACCTCTATTTTCAAACCTGCTTTATTTGCCTTTTTCAGATTTTTACGTACTTTATGTTCAAAGTCCATAAGCATATCATCAATATCTAAATCAAGTGATCTAACGACATTGTTCGTGTGGCTTTCAACAGTTCCATTAAAGATGTCTCTATATTCGCCAAACAAATGAAATCTAACAAATTCAGAAATAAAACCATTGTCTTTGCAATATTGCTCATATTCCTCATCTAATGTATTAAAATCTTCACCTTCTATCCAAAAACCTCCATAACCGTATGGGGTGGATAGATCAAACCATTCATTAGGCTGCAATTTCCCTTTAAAATTTTCACTAAGAGAAATGTCTCTTTTCATAACAACATTCATAGCTTTTGTTGAGTCATTTTCATAATATATTAATAACGGAACACCTTCTCCATTTTCTGCGAATGCTTTTGAGTATTGACTCAAATAATTCACATCATAATTTCCAAAGCTTTTTACAATGGCATCCCATCTATCTGGTTCTTCAATTGTAATTACTGATAACATTATTTATTCACCTTCAATTTTTTTATCATATATCGCTTTTCAGTTTCAAAATTTAAACCATCATATAATTTAATAGCTACATCATTTGATTCCATAACAAACAAATCGAGAGCATCTGCAGCTATCCTAGTAGCTTCTTTTTCAACTTCTAACATTAGTTTCTTTCCAATCCCATTTCCTTGGAAAGAAGAACTAACAGCTATCTGATTGATATGAACTCTTTTCTCTCCAAAGTGCTTATGTACATATAGCCAAGCAAAGGCAATAAGATTTCCATCCTTAATACATCCAATTAGAATTGCACTTCCATCGTCTAAGTATTTTTCTAGATTTTCAACTTTCTCAGATGCAATTTTCTTTGATTCAGAAACGCTAATTGCAAAATTACTTGCATAGATTTCTTCCATCATATTAATAATCTCTATCTTATATTTTTGATAATCACTTAATGATAGTCGTCTAATTTCCATCGGAATGGCTCCTCTCAACATCTAAATCTTTAAGTGGTGCCTGATCAACTACATTTACACCTTCTTTTTTTACTGCCTTCATTATTGTACTAATAATTATTTTAATATCTAAAATAAAAGTTAGATAATTTACATATTCAATATCCAGTCCCAATCTACTATTCCAGTCGAGATTATTTCTACCGTTAATTTGTGCCAATCCTGATAATCCTGGTCTTACTGTATGCCTTAACCTTTCAGTATCAGCGTAATACGGTAAATACCTTTCCAGTAACGGCCTTGGCCCCACAATACTCATATCCCCTTTAAGGATATTGAACAGTTCAGGAAGTTCATCTAAAGAAGTAGATCTTAGCATCCTACCAAACTTAGTAAGTCTAACTGAGTCTGGAAGTAGCTCACCATTCTCATCTTTCTCATCAGTCATTGTTCTGAACTTATACATAGTGAAAATCTTCTCATAAAGCCCTGGCCTCTTCTGTTTAAACAACACAGGACTACCGAGCTTAATTCTCACTAATACCCCTATAATTATAAGAACCGGACTTAAAACGATGATTGCCATCAAAGACAAAATGAAGTCCATTGGTCTTTTGAGAAATCTTCTGTATATGCCTTTATTCGGTTTTACTTCACTATTAGTCTTAACTTCACTCTGCATCAATCAACACCTACTTCTTATTTAGACCACAGTCCCTTTATAATTGAACAAATTCTCTCAAGATCCTCATCCGTCATCTTCGTATCAGACGGCAAGCACACACCATTTTCAAAGAGCTTCTCGCTCACATCTCCACCAACATAATCATACTCAGCAAAGAACGGCTGCATATGCATCGGCTTCCATACAGGTCTTGATTCGATGTTCTCCTTCTCCAGTGCTTCCATCACATCTATAGGTCTAACTGAACCTTTCAGTGTCATTACACTCAGCCAGTAGTTCGGCTCATTCCAGTCATTGATTGGCATAAACTCTACACCATCTAATTGACCAAGTTCTCTCTTATAAAACTCAAAGATGTATTTCTTCTTTTCCACTCTTTGATCTAAGACTTTAAGCTGCCCTCTACCAATTCCAGCAACGACATTACTCATACGGTAATTGAACCCTAATTCGCTATGCTGGTAGTGCCTTGCTGCATCTCTAGACTGAGTGGACCAGAACCTAACTTTCTTAATCTTCTCTTCATCATCAGAAACAAGCATCCCGCCACCAGAAGTAGTGATAATCTTGTTTCCATTAAACGAGAACACACCAAACTCACCAAAAGTACCAGTATATTTGCCTTTATAATAAGCACCTAAAGACTCAGCCGCATCTTCTATAACTGTCACATCGTATCTACCGCAAATCTTCATAATCTTATCCATATCAGCTGAAAGACCATATAGGTGCACAACTAAAACAGCCTTCACCTTATCACCATACTTCTCGAAGGCTGTCTCTAATGCTTTAGGATCCATATTCCATGTTTCATAATCACTGTCGATAAAGACAGGAGTAGCGTTCTGATAGATGATTGGATTGGCTGTAGCAGAAAAAGTAAGGGTTGGGCAGAACACGATATCACCCTCGCCAACACCGGCAGCTTTAAGAGCTAGATGAATAGCTCCTGTACCAGAAGTCATAGCCGCAGCATGTTTTGAACCTACTTTAGCTGCAAGCTCTTTCTCAAACTCATTTACATTCGGTCCAAGTGGAGCTACCCAGTTCGTATCGAATGCTTCTTGTACATATTGCATTTCATAGCCTTCATCACTCATGTGTGGTGAAGCGAGCCATATCTTTTTATTCTCAGCCATTTTACCGTCATCCTTCCTTATCTAAAGTCTATGTATTGTATAGAGGTGCTTGTATTGAGCACCTTCTTGATTTCTAATTTATGTACGTTCATCTGTACTGTGTTTTCTAATCAATAATTTGTATGCTATTGAAATGTACATTTTATATTTTCTGTTGAACCTATTGATTTTACAGGGCTAGACCCTCTTTATCCTTTCACCATACTCACGTCGCACATGATTATGCTGAAAGGATAAATTTATGCAACATATGGTATTGAACACTCGTTCCCCACAATATATGTGCTTTCTATTATTTGTAACCTTACATCATACTGCCATCTTAAATTATCAAGGATTACTTGATAGTTTGATTTCTAACCCTCTCGAATTCGATTGGATTAGCATCACAGTAATTTGTTTTCCGAAGTACGTTGAATTCTTAGGTATTCCCTAATAGTTGTTGCAAAATCTTAGCTCCACAATTTCAGTATAGGCAAATTATGCCCAAACTCCAGCGATGAATTGGTCACGCAGTGCGTGGCGAATCTGTGTTTAATTAGATCCATACAACTATCTAAAGATTACTCGGAAGTTATGCGGAAGCTACCCGGAAGTTATGCGGAAGCCTTTTTCCGGGTAGGCTAATCTTTATCCCTTAACTTATAATGTGTCTGAGGTCCTTTATCAACTCTAATTAATATGTTCATTTCAACCATTGAGCTTAAAACCGTTCTTGTTGCACGATCTGATATCCCCAAAATGTTAGATGCTTCTTTTGTCGAAATCCTATTTTCATTTTCACTAAGATAATTAATTATGTATCTTTGGTGATTGGTGTAGCTATTTTCTTTAAAAGTCGTCACTTTTTTCAATGCAACTTCCCGATACAAGCTCACATCCACAAAGTCACCTTTCTCTAAAATCTCTGGTTCTTTCAAGCCTCTATCTTGACAGCTCGATTTAATTCTGCGGATGCCGCTGCCCCACTGTTCGATATAGTTTAGTTCTTTAAAAACCCTGGCAATTACTTTATTCCGAATTTCAGAGCGTCCTTCCAGAATATCCTCTTGAGTGATAGTACTAGGAAACCCGCCCGGAGACACAACATTAACTATATCATCATAAATGCCAATCTTTATATCCCTGCCGCCATTCGAATAATCTCTATGAACAACAGCATTGACTAGGCTTTCTCTAATGGCTTCTAATGGAATTTCATATTGGTCTTCTCTTTGCAAGCCTTTGATTTCGCTACTAAGTTTGATGTGATTTTTGATAAAATTTTCAGCATCCTCAAGTTGTGAAAAAAGGTCACCCTCATACTCTTTTCGATCCAAGAAAACATCCATAGAAGTACCTTTGAACCTGCTGCATTTCATCCTAACATGTTCGAGTTTCCCAAGTAAAATCAATAATCCATTGGATGGATAGAGTGTATTATTGTCTTCGATAACCAATTTAAAATTTTTCATCACCGCTTGGTCTAACACTTTTCCAGCCCGAGCGAACCTACCTTTTAATGTAGTAATATCTAAAGAATCAAGATCCACCTCTCTATTTGCTTCCTGGTCAAAGCTGATGTTCATTCGCTGTCTTTCCAGCTCAAGAATATTTTCATAACTTGCCTTGCGATTCGTTGCCCCTACTCTAATGTAAACGCCTTCGCTCTTTCCCTTGCTTTTCAGGTAGTATGGTAGAAGATTGCCTCGATAGACTTCAATGATCAGCAATAAATGGTCATCAATCGTTGTCGTATAGATATCGGGAAGAACAGTTGGATAACATGTTTCATAAATGATTGAAGCCACTTTATCCTTCAGTTCAAAAATATTGACATCGTGTTCAAGTCCAATGATTTCCCCTTGATCGTTAACACCAATAATAAGCTTGCCACCACCAGTATTGGAAAACGCAATGATTGTTTTTGCTAACGTATTGCTATTTGGCAGTTCGACTTTAAACTCTATAGTCTTACCTTCACCATTTTGTATCGATTTTTGTAAACTCATTTGGCGCCTCCTTTCTGGGTGTTTCTCAGGTTCCCATGAACATTTCTTTACACTGCTATTGCTATGTTTATTATAACTCATTCTCAAAAATCCAACTCATCGAATTATTCAAGTAGTTGCCTGGATCTAAATCTTGCATAACAAACTTAATTCTTGACATCTCTTATGCTACATCTTGTGGTTTTGGTCTTTCAGGATACTCACGTCGTATTATACACCCAATCTAGCGGCTACAAATAAGGAACTTCCCCATTTCCATCTCCGCCCTCTTCGTCTTCATCATCCAATTCAGCATGGCTGTGAATATTGCATGTAAAAGTAGTCCCGCTAAAAGTTATTACACCTTCACATGGGCATACACGATAAATACAGTTGGTCTGTTGGACTGTTGGACAGTTGGTTAGGAAAACCATAAATCTTAGTTTAATTTGTGTTCCAAACTCTTGATCAATCCATTAAGTAATTTCCCAACATCATCTGCTATCATGAATGTAATTTCAAAACTATCATTTGAGATATATTTGAGGTCTTTGGAAAGAAGTAGCTGATACTTCACTTCTTCAAGTGATCCTCTTGATATCAATAAGAATCTTAAGTAATCTCTAACTGAATTTCTTGACTTACCTTCAACAATGTTGCTGGGTATCGAGACCGCAGCTCTTCTAATTTGTGAAGTTAGACCAAATTGCTCTTCCTTAGGAAACTCTTTTGTAATCTCGTATACTTTGAGTGCTAGCTCGTGTGATCTTTTCCATACAAGTAATTTGTTGGTATCAGAATACATTGCATCCCCCTTATGTCATTAATTAACTCTCTGTAAAGAATGTAAGTATCTTTTCTTTGTTGTAACCTTTCTTTACCAGCTGTTGTTTAATTGAGTCTTCGTATGTGTAGCTTGAAATGAATATTCCATCATGCTCATACTTCTTAATATCTACTGAAGATATTATCGGATATCCTACGATAGTTGTTCCTCTTTTTTCAAGATCATCATCTACCACAGCAACTATATCAATATTAGTACCTGAGCCATATTTAAGGACCCCAAGAATTATTTCTGCTACCTCTCCTGCTCCATACAGTAGAAGCTTTTTGAAGTTTCTTTGCTCCAGTTCTCTGAAAAAAAATTCTATGCCTTCTCTTGCGAGCTTATGCATATCCATTAGTTGTTCAATAAAGCTTATATTTAGGAAGTTTTTTCTCTTTAAGCCTTTTGGGGTTATGTGGTACTTCACTGTCTTTGATGTTATGTATTCTCTTGTTATATAACCATTGGCTTCATAATCGTCCAGGTAAGCATTTATCATTGAAGCTGCTGCTCCAATCTCTTTGCCTAATTCTTTTTGAGTTGTATCTGGGTTTTGTTCTATGTAGTTCAGTATCATTAGTTCTTTGTATTTTGGGGTGGGAAGGAAAAAGCCGTTTTCTCTCATATTTATCTCCTATGTATTTATTCGTTCGGTGATTGAACAATATTATGATAGCATATTTACTTGTGGTATTCAATATAAATAGAGATAGTCGTGACAAATGTTTAGGATAAATATGAAGTTGGAAAGTTGGAAAGTTGGAAGAGTTGGAATGAAATGAAAAAGACAGGATCAACTCCTGCCTAATGATTGAATCAAGCCATTTAGTAATCTGCCTACATCTAAAGCAATATTAACAATTTCGGAATATCTTTTTTCTTCAAGATAACACAAATCTTTCGACAAAAGCAGTTGATATTTAACTTCTTCGAGGGATCCCCTAGCAATGAGAAGAAATCTCCGATACTCGAGATTACTGCCTCTAGCTTTTCCTTCAACAATATTACTTGGTATCGATACTGCAGCTCTCCGTATTTGGGACGTTAGTCCGTATAGTTCTTCTTTAGGATAATTCAATGTTGCCTCATAGATCTTAAGTGTCAACTGATGTGCCTTCTGCCAAACAACTAATTTAGATGTGTCTTGGTACATGTCTGTCCTCCCTATAGTGTATTTAATGATATTATAGCAATTTTACACATTTTTTGGAGGTATACAATAAGAAAACCTTCCAGGTGAATGGAAGGTTGGGGAGGTGGTTTGCTATTTATTTACTTCTTTAAGTATACGCTTTACTTCATCGTCGTCGACCTGGGTGAAGTCTTCGTAGTAGGCTCCTACTGCGCCAAGAAAGTCACGGGTTGCTTCTACGTAGACTACTTTGTCTACCATACCTTCAAGCTTAAGTGACGTTAGGTAAGGAACTATTGGTATTGCTACCACTATCTCCTTTGGTTCATGAAGCTTCATTTCTTCTATGGAGGCTATCATTGTAAGGCCTGTTGCTATTCCATCATCGACTATGATGGCTGTCTTTCCTTTAATATCCTTTTGAGTTGTATTACCAACGTATTCTTCTCTTCTTCGCTGGATCTCTTCTCTGGCTTTGTGCTTCTCTTCCTCAAGCCACTGGTGTCCAAGCATTTCCAGCTCTGATTGATTACATATTGGTGCTCCATCCTCAGCCAATGCGCAGACTGCATACTCTGGGTTTGAAGGGTGCCCGATTTTTTTTGTTATTATAAGATCTAATGGAGCATGGAGAGCTTTTGCAATTTCAGCACCAAGGATCACTCCGCCTCTTGGGAGAGCGTAGACGATAACATCCTCGGAGGAATAATCGGACAGCAGTTCTGCCAGTTTTTTACCGGCTTCGGTTCTGTTTTTGAATAGCATAGGGATCAGCCTCCTTCGGAATAGGGGTCAGGGGTCAGTTGGTTAGTTGGTCAGTTGGTTAGTTGGAAAGTTGTTAGGAAAACATCAAGAAAAAATAATAGTCTTAAACACATAAAATATATACCCTTTAGTTAAGGGAAAGCTACAAGGGGAAAAGGGGAAAGAAAAATAGTAGTTAGTAGTTAGGAAAAGATAAACCAATTGACGATTGACAATTAAAAAATAAAAAGCAAAGACGAGAAACGGAGATCCCTCCACGTTGGTCGGGATGACAGGAGTAAGGTTGGTCGGGATGACTGGATGCAAAAAAGCTCCAGTATAGTTAACCGGAGCTTTTTTGTTACATATGACTTTTTACTTGCTTTTATACATCTGGTGCTTCGTAGGCAATTATTGTCAAGTTGTCGATATATACAGCGACAACAGGATATACTACTGAAAAATCAGTGCTAAACTGCCACATGACTGTGATGGTCTCAGCATCAGGGGCTACAGGTATTACATAGCTCATTTGCTGCCAGGCGCTATAGCCTGAATTGGTGCTTAACTGATTCCAGCTGCCTTCATCCAGCTTATAGTACACATTTACATAGTCCCAACCGCTTTCAGTATTCCAAGCCTGCATCCATTCAATAGTTATTGAATCTGAATCAGGAAGATCCATTGGCTGAGTTGTAAGACTTATTAACATGTCGTCCGTGTACGTACTGGTTCTCCAGCTCATTATGCCTACTTCTTCATTATAGCCTGGATATGCTGCATCTGTAGAGTGAGTTGTGTATATCCAGTCATCTGTTCCTGACGAGATGTACCCTCCGTCGTTTTCTTCATAAACATCCAGTGTAACTGTATTTGTTTCAACGCCCTCTGTGTTTCCTGCTCCCAACAGCTTGAACTCGATCGTTCCATCTGCCGGATCATTTACAAATCTGATCCTTATGGATGTACCATCCGGAGATACAAGCATATCCAATAGACCCAGACCCGATGTTCCAAAGTCTATGTCCCAATTGGAGGAGTCTGCTGCGTACTCATTAAAGAGTGCACCTTCGATCTCTATCTCTGTAGTAAGTGCATTCCAGCCTGAGTCATTAACATAGTGTAATGCTGTTGGTTCTCCAAGTGTTACTATTACTTCTTCATCCCTTGCTATCCTTTCGGATTTCGCTAAGGTCCACACCGTACGTGCGACTTTCATCGCATACGGCGTTCCATCGATAACAGGATAATCAAAGCTGGTACCCCCATACCAAGCTCTGTTAACTTTAAATTATCATCAAGCTTTACTGATGTAAATAATAATATAGTCATATGTCACATATGTTTCCAGAGTAGTAGATAGTAGGCAGGATGTAGGAAAAGATAAACCAATTGACTATGGACAATTGACGATTGACAATGAAAATTCAAAAGCAAAGACGAGAAACGGAGATCCCTCCACGTTGGTCGGGATGACAGGAGTAAGGTTGGTCGGGATGACAGGAGTAAGGTTGGTCGGGATGACAGGAGTAAGGTTGGTCAGGATGACTGGCCATGTACATAGACTCTGTAATATTGTTATATATTTGTCATCATTATCGGTTTTAGGAGAGAATTTATTCGTTAATTTCGTAACTTAATATTACGATATTTGCGTGAACATCATATATATCGTTTTCTAATGTTTGCATTTTTACACATTTTTGTGCGTCAATTGTCTATCAATTTTTCTTGACATGTGATTAATTCAGGTATATTATTTAAATATATATTGTTATATATTTAACGGTATGAATATAAGTAGTTCGCAGGAGATAATTCACAATTCACAATTAAAGGATTAGATCCTTCGCTGACGCTCAGGATGACAGGAACAAAGCAATTGACAATGGACAATTGACGATTGACAATGAAAATTCAAAAGCAAAGACGAAAGAATGGGATCCCTCCACGCTGGTCGGTATGACAAGGGAAGAATGGTCGGGATGACAAGGGCAGAGATCCCTCACGGGCAGACAGGGTCGTCTGCCCCTACAACGCTTAAATTAATGAAAGGAGCTGATTTATTTGAGCAGACTTAGTATCATCACCAAGGATATGGCTCAGGCCACTGTTGAGGAGATGTATAAGGATCTTGAGAGGCGTATAGTAGCTTCTCCACCGGGCTTGTGCCCTATCGACCTCGCTTCCTCGTTTCTGAAGATGGCCCATGCCCAGACCTGCGGCAAGTGCGTGCCCTGCAGGATAGGCCTTGGACAGCTTGAGAATCTGTTGGAGGATGTGCTTGACGGGAAGGCAACTATGGAGACTATCGACTTTATTGAAAAGACAGCCCGGAGCATTTATTACACAGCTGATTGTGCTATCGGATATGAGGCCGCAAACATGGTCCTTAAGGGGATCGAAGGCTTCAGAGATGACTATGAGGAGCATATACTGAGGAACCGCTGCAACTTCGGTATCTACCAGTCAGTTCCTTGCGTTTCTCTGTGTCCTGCCGGTGTTGACGTTCCTGGCTACATAGCCCTTATTGCTGAGGGCAGAAACGAGGATGCAATAAGGCTTATCAGGAAGGATAACCCGATGCCTGCTACCTGTGCATTCGTTTGCGAGCATCCCTGTGAGACAAGGTGCAGAAGAAACATGGTCGATGACCCGATCAATATCAGGGGTCTTAAGAGATATGCGGTTGAAAATTCCGGTAATATACCGCTGCCTGAAAGGGCTCCCCTTACCGGTAAGAAGGTCGCTGTCGTCGGCGGAGGTCCAAGCGGACTAAGTGCGGCATATTACCTCACCCTTATGGGTCACGAGGTCGAGATATATGAGCAGAAGAAACACCTGGGCGGAATGCTCCGTTATGGGATCCCAAGCTATCGTCTGCCCCGCGAGATACTTGATCAGGAGATCGAGACAATGCTCTCCCATGGAGTGAAGGTCCACCTTGGAGTTACTATAGGTAAGGATATGTCAGTAATGGATCTTAAGGAAAAGTTCGACAGCATATACATAGCTATAGGGGCTCAAACCGACAAGAAGATAGGTCTTGAGAACGAGGATGCTGAGGGAGTCTACTCTGCCGTTGATATCCTTCGTGATGCAGGCGACGGATATTATCCTGAACTGAAGGGAAAAAGAGTGGTCGTTCTTGGAGGCGGAAACGTAGCGATCGACGTGGCAAGATCAGCCGTAAGACTGGGAGCAGAAAGCTCTGATATAGTTTACAGAAGAAGAAAGGCTGATATGCCTGCAATGAAGGAAGAAATAGAAGCAGCAGTAGCAGAGGGCTGCGAGATCTATGAGCTTTACAGTCCCAAGAGGATCGAAACGGATGAGGATGGCAGGGTCACTGCTCTTTGGGTCCAGCCGCAGATCGTAGGACAGATCGATGGCGGGAGGCCAAAGGCTGTGGATGCCAAGGAAGCTCCTGTAAGGATCCCCTGCGATGTTGTCGTAATAGCCATTGGTCAGGGTATTGAATCCAAGGAATTCGAGAAGGAAGGGATCCCCGTAAGAAGGGGCCTTATAGATGCTCTTAATACCGCCGGTGTAGTTGGAATGCCTGATGTGTATTCGGGCGGAGACTGTATATCAGGTCCTGCAACTGTAATCCAGGCGATTGCAGCCGGTAAGGTTGCTGCTGCTAATATAGACAATTATCTTGGCTTCCATCATGAGATAGTTGCAGAGGTCAAAGTACCCGAGCCGAGGATAGCTGACAGAGTGCCTTGCGGCAGGGTCAATATGAAGGAAAGACCTGTTGAGGAGAGGTCAGACAATTTTGAACTTTCCGAGCTTGGCATGAGTGACCAGGAGGCTATGCAGGAGTCGAGACGCTGCTTAAGATGCGACCATTTCGGCTTTGGAGTATTCAAGGGAGGGAGGATCGAAAGATGGTAAATCTGGTTATTAACAACATAGCTGTTACTGTACCGGAAGGTACTACAATTCTGGATGCGGCTAAGAAATGCCATATCGATATCCCTAACCTTTGCTATCTTGAGGGTCTTAACGAGATCGGTGCCTGCAGAGTATGTGTTGTGGAGGTCGAAGGAGTTGAAAGACTGGTCACCTCCTGTAACAATACTGTTGAGGAAGGCATGGTTATTTACACCAACAGCCCCAAGGTAAGAAATGCAAGAAGGAACAACGTCGAGCTTATACTTTCACAGCACGATGCGACCTGCACCACTTGTGTTAGAAGCGGCAACTGCAGCCTCCAAACTATAGCAAATGATCTGAATATAATAGAAAGTCCCTTTAAGCTTGAAATGCCTCATGCCCGCTGGACTGAAGGCTTCCCGCTTGTAAGGGATTATGAGAAGTGTATAAAGTGTATGAGATGCATCCAGGTGTGCGACCATGTACAAAGCCTTAAGGTTTGGGATGTTGCCAACACCGGTTCGAGAACTAACGTAGACGTATCGCATAACAGAAGGATCGAAGAATCCGACTGTGCCCTTTGCGGCCAGTGCATAACCCACTGTCCGGTTGGAGCTCTAAGAGAAAGAGACGACACCGACAAGGTGTTCGAAGCTCTTGCTGATAAGGACAAGGTTACGATAGTCCAAATAGCTCCTGCTGTTCGTGCGGCCTGGGGCGAAGGCCTTGGACTTTCAAGGGAGTTTGCGACGGTCGAAAGGCTTGCTGCAGCACTTAGAAGAGTAGGTTTTGACTATATCTTCGATACAAACTTCACTGCTGACCTTACTATTATGGAGGAAGGAAGTGAATTCCTTGAGAGACTTAAGAATGCAGATAATGAGACCTTCCCAATGTTCACCTCCTGCTGCCCGGGCTGGATCAGATTCATAAAGACCCAGTACCCGGATATGGTCGATCAGCTTTCAACGGCGAAGTCGCCACAGCAGATGTTTGGTGCAATAACCAAGAGCTACTATGCCAAGCTTTTAAATGTTGATCCGTCAAAGATCTTCAGCGTTTCCATAATGCCTTGTACTGCAAAGAAATATGAGGCTGGTGTTCCTGTACTAAGCGACGCCGGTGCAGGTCAGGACGTAGATGTAGTACTTACGACCCGCGAGGTGGAAAGACTTATAAGGTCTGAGCATATCACAGTCAAATACCTTGAAGAGGAGCCACTGGATACCCCTCTTGGAATAGGTTCAGGTGCTGCTGTAATATTCGGAGCTACAGGCGGAGTTATGGAGGCCGCTCTAAGAAGTGCCTACTTCCTTGTAACAGGCGAGAACCCTGCTCCGGACGCCTTTAAGGATGTACGCGGCAGAAAGGGCTGGAAGGAAGCGAGCTTTGACATAGCCGGCACTACCCTTAAGGTGGCAGTTGCAAGCGGTCTTGGAAACACCAGAAGACTGATAGAGGCCATTAGACGAGGCGAAGTAGAGTATCATTTCGTAGAGATAATGGCTTGTCCAGGCGGCTGCGCCGGTGGCGGCGGACAGCCTATATGGGACGGCAAGGAGCTTGCTGAGGAAAGGGCTGAGGTCCTCTATGGCTTGGATCAGATCAGCAACCTGAGATTCTCCCATGAGAACCCATCGATCACAAAGGTTTATGAGGAATTCTTTGGAAGCCCTCTTTCCCACAAATCACATGAGCTTTTACACACTGACCATCATGCCTGGGAGCTTGATCCCACCAAGAAGTAATCCAATGAGCCTCGGTCCACGACCGGGGCTTTTGTGATATAATAAACATATATTATTTGACTGGAGTGTATAAATTATGAAGAGATTTTTAAGCCTTATGCTTGTACTGTTATTGTCAGTTGGCCTTATTACAGGATGTGCTGCTCCCTCCACTCCCCCTCCCGCTCCTGAGGAGCCACCGGTAAGTGAGGGGCCTGACGCACCTGAGCCTGTTGAAGAGCCTGCGGAGAGGATAAATATCAGGTTTGCATTTATGGAGGGTGTTACTGCCCTTACTGCCGGTAAGATGATAAAGGAGGATACTCAGGTTGACTCTGCCTTCCAAATCCAGTATGACCTTTTAAGATCCACCGATCTTCTGACATCATCCATTATGAATGGCGAGGCTGACATTGCAATGATCCCCTCTACTCTCGCTGCATCTGCATACAATAAGAATTTGGGATATACTGTAGCCGGTACCTCCACATGGGGAAATCTTTACCTTATTGGAACTGAGGATGCGCCGTTTTTGGGGGCGCTTGTTGGCAGAGAGATCACTACCTTTGGAAAGGGACTTACACCTGATCTCATATTCAGGATGCTGCTGCTTAAGGATGCCATCGAGCCTGATTCAGATCTGACTCTGAACTATCTTGCAACTGCAGCTGAAGTAGGACCATATCTATTAAGTGGAAAGGCGACCTTTGCAATTCTGCCTGAGCCTGCTGTTTCAGGAGTTATTGCAAAGTCTGAGGGCAAGGTAAAGATTTTATTTGATCTTAACTCCCTCTGGGCTGAATATATGCAGGTTGAAAAGGGATATCCTCAGGCAAGCCTTGTAATAAAGACAAGCCTTATCGAGGAACACCCTGAGTTTGTGGAGAGCTTCCTTGCGGCCTATGAGGAAAGCATCCAGTGGGCTATGGAGAACCCCGGAGAGCTTGGATCAGTTTCTGAGGAATTAGAGCTTGGGCTTGCTAAAGAAGCTGTAGTTTCGGGTATCAAGAGAATGAACATAGGCAGCTTCCCGATTGAGGATTCTAAGGCGGAGTATGAGGCATATTACAGGGCTATAATGGATTTTGCCCCTGACTTTATTGGAGGAAAGCTCCCGGATGAAGGATTATATTACAGGTAAAAGGGGTTTAAGAGCAGCTGCCTGGATCACCCTGATGGGTGGTTGGGTCCTCCTTTCCCTCCTTGTGGACAATGAGGTCATTGTTCCTGGGGTTGGGTCTACACTGTCGCGCCTTTTGGTAATAGTATCAGGCAGGGAGTTCTTGAATATCGTGGGCTATACCTTCTTAAGATGCATTGCAGGCTTTTTGGCATCGCTTCTTATTGCAGTAGCCCTTGGGGCTCTTTCGAGATGGAGTGCATTTCTCAGAGAGCTTATGGAGCCTGTGCTTTCATTCTTAAGCTCGGTACCCATTATGGCTATAATAATCCTTGCCCTTATATGGCTTGACAGCCAGCTGGTGCCTGTATTCGTCGGTTTTGTTATGGTGTTTCCAATCCTTTATGAGACTGTGTACAGCTCTATCGTAAATGTTGATGGGGACCTGATAGAAATGGCTCATATATTTGGGGTGGATCGAAGGACTATGGCAAGAGATATCTACCTCCCCGCCATCCTTGCAGGGATAAGCCGTGTCAGCTCCTCTACCCTTGGCACCTCCCTTAAGATGGTCGTTGCAGGAGAGGTTCTTGCTCAGCCTGAATTTGCCGTTGGAACAAGGCTTATGCTTGAAAAGACCTATCTCAATACTGACGGAGTGTTCGCATGGATAATAGTTATTCTCCTTATGTCCTGGGTACTGAAGCTATCTATGGATCGGATAAAGGCAACCTGGGAAAATAAGGGATGGATGTGATCAGTATGTATGCTGTAAAGAATATATCAAAAAGCTACAATGAGCTTAAGGTGCTTGATGATATTACAATTGAATTTGAGGAATTCAAGACCACGGCTATCCTTGGTCCTTCCGGTTGCGGAAAGACGACGCTGCTTAACATAGTGTCTGGATTGGATCAGCCTGATTCCGGTGAGGTCGAGGGATTTCTGTATGAAAAGATTTCCTTTGTGTTCCAGGAGGATCGGCTGATCCCCTGGAGGACCGTAGGTGATAATATCCGCTTTGTGCTTAAAGGAAAGATGGATAAAGAGAAGATGGAATGGACTGTCAATAGGTATCTGGAACAGGTTGGACTTAAGGAATACATTAACTATTACCCTAAAAAGCTTTCAGGGGGGATGAAGCAGCGTATAGGCATGCTTAGGGCTTTTGCCTACCCTTCGGATATGCTTCTTATGGATGAGCCCTTCCGTTCTCTTGATATTGCAAATAAAAGAGCGTCCATGGACTTTCTTAAGGAGCTTATTGCCTGCGAGATGAGGACATGTATCCTTGTCACTCACGATCTTGATGAAGCCGTTGAGCTTGGAGACAGGATAGTGATCCTTTCTGACAAGCCAACTAAGGTGAAGAAGGTAATCACAAATATGTACCGGGTCGATGGTACGGAGGAAAGCAGGGTAAAGGCAAGAAAATTCCTTGAAAATGAGATACTGAGCGTTCGCTGCGAAGTTAAGGAATCTCAAAAGTAAGTAAAGTTGAAACGTTGGAAAGTTGGAAAAGGGCAAGGGACTGGGGAAAGAAAGTTTAAATTGACAATTGACAGTTGACAATTAAAGAATCCTGTCATTCCGAGCGAAGTCGAGGAATCTCTTGAGGGACTGGGGACTAGGAACTTGGGAAAAGTAGATAGTAGATAGTAGGTGTTGATAGCAAAAGAAAAAAATATCAAAAGATGGGGATCCCTCCACTTCGGTCGGGATGACACATTAATCTAGTAAATTAAAAGATCCTTCGCAAGCGCTCAGGGTGACAGATAAGATTTTTGTCATCCTGAACCAATGTGAAGGATCTGGTTTTTATTGTCAATCGTCAATCGTCAATTATTGGTATTATATCGCCGTCCAGCCGCCGTCTACTGCAAGGTACTGACCGGTAGTGTAGCTTGATGCATCTGAAGCGAAGTATACTATTGCTCCGTCAAGCTCTCCTCTTTTACCTATTCTACCCATTGGGCAGTAGGCCTTTACAACCTGCGCAAAACCTTCGTTCCCAACAATTCCTGCAGTCATTTCGCTTTCAAAATATGCAGGTCCTATTGTGTTTACTGTAATGTTGTACTTGGCCCACTCATTTGCAAGAGCCTTGCTAAGCTGCATTACTGCCCCTTTTGAAGCAGCATAGGCTGAAATAGGAAGTCCTGCCATAGCTACTACACTGTGGATCGAGCCAATGTTTATGATCTTGCCATATTTTTGCTCGACCATCAGCTTTCCTACTTCTCTTGCTGTGAAGTAAACTGCATTCAGGTTGATGTCTATGGTCTTGTTCCAGGTTTCGTCTGATTGAGTCTCAGCCGGCTCACCTGCCCCTATTCCTGCATTGTTTACAAGAATGTCTATCTTGCCGAAATGCTCTTTGACCTTAGCAACTGCTTCCCTTATCTGAGCGTTGTCTGTCACGTCGCATTGAATTGCAAGTGCCTTAACGCCAAGTTTTTCAATGTCTTTCTTTACTTCATCCAGTTTCTCGACTCTTCTTGCCAAAAGAGCTACATCTGCTCCCTGTCTTGCCAATGCTGTCGCAAATTGTACGCCTAAGCCTGATGATGCACCTGTTACCAATGCTACCTTGCCTTTAAGATCGAATAAATCGCTCATTAAATCACTCCCTTTAGGTTGTGGTTATTCTACCGTTCTTGCTATTTATACCCAAACGGATTCAGATGTATCAACAGATTGCGACTTTGTCGCAAGAGGCGATTAGCATTATGCAGCAGGCGTTTGTAGGGGTGGTCTTTGACCGCCAGAAAGCGATGGATCGGTATCAATCGTCAATTGTCAATTATTCTTAACGCTTATTCTACGACATTCTCCTTCTTCTTACAGCTCCTGCCTGGAATTTTTTCTGACCCAGGATCAACAGCATAACAAGGAATAGTCCGACTATTGTTATTGCAAGAGTTGTGATTATTGTTTCATATTGATTGTTATAGCCTGACGGCAGTGCATGCTTCATTAGGATCCCAAAGTATCCCCACATAGGGACGAAGCTGAAAGCAAGGTCCATGTTTATAATGGCTATTATGCTTGTAAATATCGCACCAATGATAGCCACATACCTTACCCAGTCTACCTCAGGTATCCCGAAGAACCCAAAATTCAGGCTTACAAGCATTACTACTGTGTTCGCTACAAGTGCTACTGTTATCCATCCAAAATAGATGCTGAATGGAAGCTTAAGATATATGTATTGAAGTCTTGTCAGCTTATTTCTTTTTATATTTACTACTATCATGAACAACACAATCCATAATCCTACCATAAATATCTCAGAAAGAACCATCATGTCATAATGCCATGCGAACAACCAGGCAATATTAAGAACCGAGGAAATGGTAAACAATATTGCTGTTCCATCGAGTATCTGTGGATCGCTTAGAGAATCAATGGCCTTTATTATGTTGAGACTATACAATACGTATACTAATAGCATGAAATATATGAATCCCCAGATCGAGAAAGTCCATCCTGCTGGTGTAAACATATTTGGGTACAGCTTATCTGTTATATCTGCCGTATATAGCCCATTCAACGGAAGAGCATTGGCCATATAATTGGTAAATATCATAAATAAATAGGATATCGCTGCCACTATGCTTAGTGTTTTGTTGTTATCATTCCTTGCTGCCATCTGTTTTCCCCCTGGTCTGGTTTGATTAATTATACTACTTACTTTAGCTAAAAATATTGAATTTGTCAAACAAACAAAGCCCCGACACAAGGAAAGCGGGGCTTTGTTCTAATGGTGATGCATTTATTAGGGTTTTACTGTTGGCTGTTATTTACCGTTGCCTTTACCGTTGCCACCCTTATTGCCTGGGTTGCTTTCAGGTTTGTTGTCATTCATTTCTTGGTCCTCTTCAGTATCTTGTTCAATATTTCTATTTTGTGTTTCTACTTCTTCCTGTTTCTTTAGTTGTCCAGGTGCGGTTTCTTTGCCCCTGGATTCAGTGAATATTTTCATTAATTCTTCTGGTTTTTCTTTAGTTAGTACTATAAGAGCTTCTTCTAGGCTTTGGCCTCTTTCAACAGTTAATGCATAGTCTTTCTCTAAGTCAACCACTTTTTCATCATCAGCTAACAGCAGTTTATTGACAATATTCATCTTACCAGGAGCAATGCCTTCTTCTTTGGCTTCTTTTACCATTTCATTTGTTATAGCATCAATGTTTCCAGGGCCTTTTTCATAGCCTTTCTCTACTTCATCATTTGTTGAATTCTCTTCTCTTACTCTGTCCTTATCTCCTTCGCCTTCATCTTCAGCCATACGCTCTCTGATTCTGTTGATAAACTCCTCTGTATTTTCCTCATTACGAGATGATGCGGTAATATATAGATTTTCATAGTCTTCATCTATTTCCAACGCAAATCCTCTAATAGCTTCTTCAATTTCTTTCCCTTTAAGGTCTTCAAGGCTTCCATACAAGTCATCAAATTCTTCATCTTCATCATCATCGTCATAATATACATCTACCACTTTACCGTCTTTATTTACTTTGAATAAAACTTCAAAATCTCCATCATCTTCTACATAAACATCAAAGCTCGGTGCTGCATTTACATAAGTCCCGGTTCCAACCATCGCAAATATAAGTAGAGCTGCAACCAGTGTACCCCACTTTTTGTTGAATAATGGCTTCTTATCCTTCATTCTGATAACGTCTCCTACTTTATAGTCTTCATCCTTTATCTTAACTACTGTACCATCATCTTTTAGCACTGCTGCATAGCCGTTTTTCACTTCAAGTATTACTGCTTTCATAACTACCTCCCCTCCTGCCTTACATATTCATTTAGCCACGGATAATCTCCGGCCAGTATTTCTACCACTGCTATTATATATTTACGATGTCTTTCGAGAATTTTTCGGGGTACCCCTGAATTATTTTCTATAATTTTTATTGGCAGCTGATTGCTTTCTTTCATTTGATTTATAATCAAAGGATTCTCAATGATCCAGTTTATCGCCTTCCGGCAAGCATCCCTTGTTTTTTGTGCCTTTGGAGACGCATCTGCCAGATCCATGAAAGATATGCCGTACAGTCTAAGATCCTCTTCAAGTGCCCGGATCTCCAGCTTTATCTCATCAGATTCTCTTGATGTGTCCGGCTCATTTTCTATATCTTCAACATGGATAACTTCATTATTTCGACTATTTATCCTGAACCAGTCTATCAGTCTGCGTCTTATCAACAGCTCTGCAAAGGCTATGAAGCTGCCTTTCTCGAGATCGTATTTTTCTACAGCCTCCACAAATGCAGACAGAGCAATCGACCATTCGTCGTCGCTCCTCGTTATATAGTGCTTTGAGGTTCTTGAAGCTGCTTTGATAATGAATCCCTCCTGAGATTTTACGAAATCCTCAAGGGCTGTTTCATCATCCTTAACTTGAACTACCATGTTGTCGATCTCCCGCATGTAAAACACCTCTGGCTTGTTTATAACATTATTCTACCACCGCTTTGATCAAATATGCAAAATACCATTAAAAAAAGGCCTCGAAGGCCTTTTACCTGACTGCTGCTATTATCGATATCTCAACAAGAATGGATTCATCTGCCAGCTTTGCTTCTACACATGCTCTTGCGGGCTCATGCCCCTCTACTACCCATGCATCCCAAATCTGGTTCATTGCATCGTAATCCTTTATGTTTTTAAGGTATATGGTAGCTGACAAAATATGCTCCTTATCTGAGCCATGGCTTTTAAGCAGCTCATCGATCTGCTTCAGTACGACCTGAGTCTGGAATTTAACATCGATGATCTCCTCATCACAGGTCTGCCCGCACAGATATACTATATTATTATGTACTACAGCACTGGAGTATCTTCCGTTGCTCCCAAATCTTTTTATATCCATGATACATCCCTCCCATTCTTATGTTATTAGTTTACCAGTTTATTGGACCTTAGACAATACTTACAAATTTAATCGAACCTTCGAATTGTTACAAAAAAGGAAAGACCCGGGTTTCCCCGGGAGAAAATTTTATTCTGCTGCATCGTCATTGACGACAAGTACTGGGCAATGTGCTTCTGATACTACTCTTTGAGAAACCGACCCTACAAAGAATCTTTTTATCCTTGAATAGCCCCTTCTGCCGATTACTATAAGGTCTGCTCCCATTTCTTCAGCAGCATCTGCAATTTCTTCTGCAGGAGTTCCCACTGCTATCCTCTTTTCAGTCTTGATTCCAGTCAAGTCCAGTTTTTCGACAAATTCATCCAGTATCTTCGTCTGATGTTTTTGAAGCTCTTCTGTCAGCATATCCTGGTTGTAGACACCACCATATCCGCTGCTGCCTGTCCCGATTATCTCAGGCCTTCTGGCAACCGTCATAAATATCAGCTCACTGCCATACTTTTTAGCTATATCGATCGCCATATCTGCAGCTTTCCGGGATGTTGGGGAGCCGTCGATCGGTACGAGTATCCTGTCCATAAGCTACCTCCTCTCATTAACTTCCCTTGTATCTTCTTTTTATATATACCCAAATGGTAATAGTTTTGTGAAAATCGGAAAAATTTGTGATAAAATTATATGGACTAATAGGAGATCGATAGAATGTTAAAGAATAATTACCACAAAGTAATAAACACACATATTAGGAAGCTTCAAATAATCGCTTCTTGAGCTGCAGCTTGAGGCTAAGCAGGCCGAGGCGTCAGAAATGGATTCATATAAAGGGCATTGATATTACTCCTCATGGTGATACTGTGATAAGGACTGAAGATTATCTGGTAGTATTGACCAATGTAAAAGATGAACCAAGAGTCAGAGAGTTGATGGCTGAGCTTACTGAAAGCTGATTAGGGAGGTGGATGATATGAGAATTGAATATCATGAATTTTACAGCTCCAGTCTTAACAGGATGATGCCTTTTAAGAGCTACGGGCATGGAGGTAAGCCCATTATTGTTTTCCCGTCATCGGGAGGCAGCTTTTACGAATATGAGGATTTTGGAATGATAGAGGCATGCAGCAGTCTTATTGAGGAGGGTGTCGTAAGATTCTATACTCCTGACAGTGTAGATCAGGAAAGCTGGCTCAATAAAGGTAAGTGGCCTGGTGATATGGCGAGAATGCATAATGCCTATGATCATTACATAGTCAATGAACTGGTCCCCTTTATATGGGCTCACAGTGGCTGGCAGGGAGGTTTTATGACTACAGGCTGCAGCATGGGAGGCTATCATAGTGCAAACTTCTATTTCAGGCATCCTGACGTGTTTGATTCGGTTATAGCGCTCAGCGGATTATATGATGCAAGGTTCTTTGTAGGGAATAACCTGTCCGACCCCGATGTTTACTTTAATTCACCGGTGGATTATCTTTCAAATCTTAACGACCCCAAGTATCTTGAGGCTTATAGGAACGGAAACATAATTATCTGTACCGGGCTTGGAAAATGGGAGGAGGATACCATAAGGGACACCAGGCTATTAAAGGATATCCTCGACAGCAAGGGAGTCCCTGCATGGATCGATTTCTGGGGGTATGACGTGGACCATGACTGGACATGGTGGAGAGTTCAGATGCCGTATTTCCTTAATAGCCTTAGGGCTCAGGGAAAGTTGTAATATAAAAATGCTGTCATAGGTTGTAGTTGGCTGAACCAGGGTGACCTGAAGCAGCAGTTTCTGGGTCGAGGCTGGATAGCTTGACGGAAAGAATCCGTATCTTGTTTCATCAGGATTTATATAGATCTTTGTTAATTACTTAATTTGGTGCAGAGATCTGTCATGATATTTGACATTAAAAAACAGGATGAGAATTTATCCCATCCTGCTAAGTGATATGAATTAGATAGTCTTATCAAGAGCCTGCTTAAGGTCTGCTATTATGTCATCGGCATGCTCGAGGCCTATGGAAAGTCTTACAAGACCTTCTGAAATACCAGCTTCTACTCTTTCTTCAGGTGTATATGGTGAGTGGGTCATTGATGCCGGATGCTGGATAAGCGTCTCAGTATCTCCAAGGCTTACTGCCAGAGTGCAAAGCTCAACGGAGTTCATAAGAGTCTTTCCTGCTTCGAAACCGCCCTTAAGTTCGAAGGCGATCATTGCTCCAGGAAGCATCATTTGCTTTTTAGCCAGTTCATATTGCGGGAAGCTCTTAAGTCCAGGGTAAAGGACCTTATCAACTGCAGGATGAGCTTCCAGGAACTCAGCTACAGCCTGTGCATTTGAGCAGTGCTTTTCCATTCTAAGGTCAAGCGTCTTCATTCCCCTGTTTATAAGCCAAGCATCGAATGGGCTCATTGAAGCTCCGGTCATATCCTTTACGCCAAACAGTCTTACCTGGTCGATGAATTCCTTCTTACCTACTGCAAAGCCTGCAATAACGTCTCCGTGGCCGTTAAGATATTTAGTAGCTGAGTGAACAACTACATCGCATCCAAGGTCAAGCGGTCTTTGAAGGTAAGGTGTGCAGTATGTGTTGTCTACAACTACGATACAGCCCTCGACTTCATGAGCGATCTTAGCGATCTCAGCAAGGTCTGAAATATTCATATTAGGGTTTGCAGGGCTCTCAAGGTAAACAAGCTTTGTATTAGGCTTCATTGCCTTTCTTACATTCTCAGGATCTGATGTGTCAACAAAGTCTACCTCGACATTGAATTTTGAGATCCCGTGGTTAAGGAATGCGAAGGTACATCCGTAAAGAGTCTTGGCTGCTACTATGTGGTCTCCGCCGCCAACCTGTGTCCATATGACAGAGGTAATAGCTCCCATGCCTGAAGACATAACTATAGCTGCTTCAGCATTCTCAAGGTTTGCAAGCTTCTCTTCAACCTGAGTGCAGGTTGGGTTTCCAAGTCTTGAGTATATGTATCCCTCTTCCTCCCCTGCAAATCTTCTGCCACCTTGCTCGGCTGAATCGAAGATGAATGTTGATGTTTGGTAGATAGGTGTTGCCAATGCTCCAAACTCGTTCTTTTGGTATCCTGCGTGTACTGCTCTTGTTGAGAAATTCATTTTGCTCATTTTTTCCTTGTTCATTTGAATCCTCCCTTTAGATAGTGAATAGTTAACAGTGAATAGTGAATAGATAAATACAAAAGCTGATAATTGGGGAAAACGTTTTACAGTCCCAAAGAGTATGACTGCTTTATAACAATATTAAACCACATTAATCAAAAATCTTCAACTGGCAAATAAATACCCGGAACCGATATATTTCGATTCCGGGCTTAATTTCAATGTTATTTCGCGTTTTGGAGTGCCAGGGTTACAGCTTCCTTGATTGCCATTGAAGTGTAGGTCGCTCCAGATACTCCATCTACCTCAGGTGAGTTGGCTTCCACTATGGCAGCTGGAACTCCAGCTATAGCAGGATCTGAAATACCTTCTGTCTCCTCATGGGCGATGACCTTAACACTTGCTATCTTTCCGTCAACTACCTCAACGGATACCTTTAGACCCGGGTGCATTCCTGCATCACTTGAGCCTTCATAGACCCCGTCGACATATACTGTAGGTGCTACTGCTCCCTCAAGTGCAAGAGTAACCGCTTCTTTTATGGCCATAGATGTATAGGTTGCTCCTGATACTACGTCAACACTTGGAGTGTTGGCTGCTACGATTGCCTGAGGCATCCCAGAGATTGCCGGATCACTTATGCCTGGTGTCTCGTCATGAGCTATAACCTTAACAGCAGCTATTTTACCACCTGCTATCTCAACTGAAACCTTAAGGCCAGGGTGCATCCCTGCATCGCTTGAGCCTTCATAAACTCCGTCGACATATACCCTGTCAGCCGGTATGATCTCTTCTGCTGGCTCCTCTGCCGGCTCTTCCGCTCCGACAGGCTCAGATGCCAATGCATTTTGAACTGCTTCTATGATCGCTGTAGAAGTATAGGTAGCTCCTGATACGACGTCAACTGCCGGTGAGCCTGACTCAACTATTGCTGCAGGTACACCAGATATTGCAGGATCGCTTATTCCCGGGGTCTCTTCGTGAGCGATCACCTTTACTTCTGAGATCCTCCCATCTGTTACCACTACTGAAACCTTCAGGCCAGGGTGCATTCCTGCGTCGCTTGAGCCTTCATAGGTTCCGTCAGCGTAGGCCACTGGTACCTTGTATCCCGGTTCTGCTGCAAGGGCGTTGGCAACTGCTTCCTTGATAGCGTTTGAAGTCATAGTTGCCCCTGATACTGCATCTATTTCTGTTGATTGAGCTGCGATTATGTTTGCGGGCATCTCTGCTATTGCCGGATCACTTATCCCTGGGGTCTCGCCATGTGAAAGAACCTTGACATCAGTTATCTGCTCACCTGCCACCACTACCTCTACTATTAGGCCGGGATGCATTCCTGCATCACTTAATCCCTGATATGTACCGTCTGCAAGTCCTGCTGCCATTCCCTTACCCATCATGGAATTTCCTGCGAACAATACTAAAGCTGAAATCACGATCATTATTATTGCACTGACTGCTCTGCTTTTTGGCATATCCACTTCTCCTTTTCGTAATGCTTGTATTTTTATGGGCTTCGGGTATTGATCCCTCTACCGATGGTAATATTGATAATAGTCTAACCGATAAATATATTATCAAAAATACACCCCTTCTACAATAGAAAACGAGAAATTAAATATGGATAAAATGTTACAAAATGGAGGTTTATGGGCTTATGTCATTAATGCTGGATGAATTTAATCGATTACTGGGACAATAATAACCTGTCATCAGATAACTCATTACCTTTTGATCTTTTGTAGAATTTCATCAGTTTTTCGAGAGAAAACTCCTTTCTTTCCTCTTTAGTACATGAAAAAGCACCCTTTGCCACTCTTCCATAAGCCAGTGACAGGTTCTCAAGCATTGACAGCGAAGGAGCCGTGCCCAGGAAGAATACTTTAATACTGCTCTTCCCACCCATATAAGATCAGCCGATCCTTCCTGAAGAAGTTTTCCAGCGGCAGTTGGGGCAGAGAAAACCCAGAGAAGACAAATGTCAGCTCTGGGCCATTGAAGTTAATGCAGAAGCTTTATCGATTTACAGTTTTGTTTCCGATTCTGTAGAAGTGTAATCCCAATTCCTTGAGTCCAGGTCCTTTATTGCCTCGACTACGGCATCTACCAGGACTTTTGTCATTTTTTCACCCTTTTCCGGAGTTGCCTTAGTTGCATCACCGGTTTGAGCAGTATTTGTTATCTCTGCAAAATCCCATTTCATTTCAACATACTTCGGAAGCTTGTCCGGGATCACACAGGTTGCGAGTTCCTTCTCGCACCATTCAGGGAACATGTAGTATGCGATCGAGGACTCGCCTTCACCAGCATGCCCAAGCCCGTTCCAAACCTCGAAGGTCCCCTCAGGCAGCAGGTCTCCTGCTGTTACCCACCATGCAGGCAGCGCTGCTATCCTTGCCTGGGGATACTTTTCTTTTATTTTCCTTGAAGCGATCTCCATGGGGGCGATGTTTCCGTCGTGGCCATTCATCAGGAATATCCTGTTCACGCCATTCCTTAGAACAGACTCGATTATGTCATAAATAACCTGTGTGACAGTATCATATCCAAGGGATATTGTGAATGGGAAGGTGTCATAGTGTGCACTGTACCCTACTGTTACGGGAGGAAGTACAAGCAGCCCATCTACCTTGTCTGCAATCATGCAGGAAAGCTTGTACGAAACTATGGTGTCAGTTCCCTCGGCAAGGTGCTTTCCATGGGCCTCGCATGATCCAATGGCAAGTATCGCCTTGTTATAGCCTCCTTCTTTAACCTGATTAGCTGTAAGCTTTAATAGTTCGTGATTAGCCATTAAGTGACCATCTCCTTTTTATTGCTGTTAATTGACTGTATTAGTTGGACATGCTGACTTCCTTCTGGAATACGAATTTACCGCCTTCAACTTTATTTATGGTTACTGATTTGTTTGGTACATGACTTCCGTCCTCATAGGTTATTACTCCTGTGACCACTTCAAGTCCTTTTGTTTGAGCGATTGCATCTCTTATTGCTGTTGGATCGGTTACATCTGTTGCCCTACCCAGAGCATCGGCTATTAGATACATTGCATCGTAGCCAAGGGCTGCAAATGCATTTTCAGGTGCTCTTCCATATGCATCGTTATATGCCTTAACGAAGTTTTGTACTTTCTCGTCTGTGTTCTCCAATGAAGTATGAGTTGCAACATAAGTATCCTCTGCAGCCGGACCAGCTACTTCAATTAGCAGTGGAGTGTCGAAGCCGTCACCGCTTATTACAGGAAGTGTTACGCCCTTATCTCTGAATTGCTTTACTACAACACCTGCATCGTCGGGAACTCCTGATATGAATAGTATTTCTGCTCCGTTTTGATTAGCAAGGAATCTGTCGATTTGAGCTGAAAAATCCGGATCCTTATTCATATAGTTGTCCTTAAGTACGATCTCCCCACCCTTTTCGACAAATCTCTCTTCAAAGAAGAATGCAAGGGTCTTTGTGAACTCCATGGATTGGTCGATCAGCATATATGCCTTTGTTACTCCCAGCTCATCGATTGCATACTCTGCAGCTGCATATGCCTGGATGTCGTCGCCAAATGGAGCCAGGAATGCGAAATCTCCTACCTGGTCAGGCAGTGTCGGGAGAGTTGCCCCTGATGTAATGAACGGGATACCTTTCTCCTGGGCTACGTTTCCTGCTGCCAGTGCGTAGTTGGAATCTGACAAGCCTGAGATTACAACGCATTTGTCAACATCGATCATCTTCTTTACGTTACTTGCAACGGTTGTTTGCTCTGTCTTTCCATCATAGGATACTACGTTGATCATCTTGCCGTTTATCCCTCCGGCAGCATTTATTTCATCTGCTGCCAGCTTGAAGCCATTGTACGAAGGCTCATCAATAGATGCCTGTCCGCCAGTGAGGTTGAATATGGCACCTACGTTTATTGTCTCTGCCCCAGCTTCCTCTTTTGTACCACAGCCAGCTATTGATAGTACCATTGTCAATATTATTAAAATGGAGACTGCTCTTTTAGTCATTTTGCTTTTCACTTCTACTCCCCCTTCTTTTTTCTTTTTTTATTTGAGATCCAGACACTTATTCGTGTCGGAATACTGCCAATACTTTTTATGCTGCCCTTTAGAGATTCCATGAATATCCTGTATTCACTTTTGTCAAATACGCTTTTGTATGTTTTAAGCGAGAATATGCTTTCAGTTATTATCTCGCTATATCCCATGATTCCCTGCCTTCTGAAGATAATTAGAACAATCAGAAACGACGAAAGAATGATGTTTGATATTCCATATAGCTCAGGTAGTCTCGTTCCGAATATCCTTAGTCCGTTCTCCAGCGGAGCCAGGAATTCCGGGATATACGTCATCAGGATAGACCCCACAACTGATCCGCTAAGGGATGACATCCCCCCAATTATGGAGGTTTGTACTATTTTAAAGCTGTAGTCGATGTAAAAAAACTTTCCGGATATTACACTTTGCATATGTCCCCAGAGGCCGCCTCCAACTCCTGCAATAAATGCGCTTATGCAAAAGGCTGACAGCTTTTTGGTGGTAAGATTTACACCCAAGGTCTGCGCCGCTACGTAATCATCCCTCATGGCTATTAGTCCTCTTCCGTATGCGCTGTTTATAAGTCTGTGAAGAAGGTATAAAACCAGGATCACGATTGTAAAAATGATCCAGGTAGATGCATACGGCGGAAGACCAGTCACTCCCCTCGCCCCGTTTGTAAGCTGGTCCTCGTTGTCCAATACCGCCCTTACAATTACAATCAGTCCAATTGTGGCTACTGAGAGATAATGCCCCTTGAACCTCAATACAGGAAACCCTATAAGTATTGCAACTATTGCTGCGAATATACCCCCTGCAAGAAGTGCCAAAGGAAATGGTAGTACCAGGTTCATAAGCCATTCGGGAAGTCCAGGCATGTAGGTTGCCTTTTGTGCTGCATTCAGGGTCAGGGTTGCAGACGTATAGGCCCCTATAGCCATGAAGGCTGCATGTCCCATTGAAAACATCCCTGAGAAGCCGTTTACAAGGTTCAGGCTTGCAACCAGGATTATGTTGATGCCAACCAGATTGATAAGCCCTGCGTAATATCCTCCACTGTCAAGACCTGCGTAAATGATTACTGCCAAGGGAATAAGCACGAACAGGATGAGGCGGAATATATTGCTGTCTTTTAGCTTCATCAGCTTCGCCCCCCTTCGTTGGAGCCAAGTATTCCATTTGGCTTTATCAGGAGGACCAGGATGAGTACAAGGAATACAAAGGCATCCCTGTAGGGAGTTATCTCTGTCGGCATCAAGCCTGCAAAGAGCATTTCAATGATTCCAAGAATGAACCCTCCCAAAACGGCTCCTCCAAGACTTCCGATCCCTCCCAAAACCGCTGCGCAGAATGCTTTAAGTCCCGGTACAAAGCCCATCAGGGGATCTATTGTCTTGTATTCGCCTGCAAGCATCAGGCCTGAAAGAGCTGCCAATGCCGAGCCTATTGCAAAGGCGATGACGATTATTGTCGTTACGTTGATCCCCATCAGCCTTGCTGCGTTCATGTTGTCAGAGCATGCTCTCATAGCCATACCAACTCTTGTATTCTTTATCATGTAGGACAGGGCAATAAGTATTACAAAAACTGCCACAAAGGTTATGATGTTCATCGTCGATAATCTCACTGTCCCGAATGTATGAAGCTTTGACAGATAGTCCGGGAGGTGGAATGCGACTCTTTGAGGTGAAAAAACCATCACAATGATGTTTTGAATAAGTATCGAAACAGCCAATGACGATATAAGTGTAGTTTCCTCTCCGGAGCTTCTTAATGGCCTGTATGCCACCCTTTCTGCAGTTAGCCCGACTATTATTGAGAGAGCAACAGAAATGATTATGGTCAGCCACAATGGCATTCCATAGGTCGTGAAAAGGACCAGTATGGTATAGACCCCTACGGTCATTATGTCTCCGTGAGCAAAATTGATCAGCCTGAGTATCCCGTAAACCATGGAGTATCCTATTGCGACCATGGCGTATACGCTGCCAAGCTTTATGCCGTTGAACAGCTGACTTAGAAAATAACCAAAATCAGGCATCGTATTCACCTCCCAGATAGGCTTTTTTGATCCCGGGATCCTCAATTAACTCCCTGCTCCATCCCGTGATTTTAACTACTCCGGTTTCGAGGATATAGGTGCGGTCGGATATCTCAAGAGCATCATAAGCATTTTGCTCCACGAGAAGCATTGTGATCCCGTCCTTTTTAAGTTGTCTAAGTACATCAAATACATTTTGAGTCATCAGTGGAGAAAGTCCCATTGAAGGCTCATCCAGGAGTAAAAGCCTTGGAGCACCCATAAGCGCCCTCCCTATTGCGAGCATTTGCTGCTCCCCTCCGGAAAGAGTACCTGCGGTTTGCTTTAGTCTCTCCTTAAGGATTGGAAAAAGCGTCAGTACCCTTTCAAAATTTCTTTCAACCTTCTCTTTATCCTTTTGCAGGAATGCTCCGAGCTTTAGATTTTCCTCTATGGTCATTTTCGTAAATATCTGTCTGCCCTCCGGTACTTGTATAATTCCTCTTTGGACTATGACATGACTGTCGACACGAGTTATATCCTCGCTATCCATGGTGATTTTGCCGGATTCTGCTTTCAAAAGTCCTGATATGGTCTTTAATATGGTGCTTTTCCCAGCTCCGTTTGCTCCTATCATTGCAACGATCTCGCCGTCATTTATGTCCAGCGAAACGTTGTGGACCACTCTTATGGAATCGTATTTTACGCAAAGGTTCTCAATCTTAAGCATGCTCTCTCGCCCTCCCCAGGAATGCCTCGATAACCTTCGGGTCATTCCTGATCTCTTCAGGCAAGCCCTTGGAAATTACCTCGCCAAAGGCCATGGCGTAGATATAGTCACATAATCCCATGACTACCTTCATGTCATGCTCTATCAATACGATCGTAAGGTTGAACTGCTTACGGATATTTCTCAAGATATGTATCAATTCAGCACTTTCATGGGGGTTCATACCGGCTGCCGGTTCATCCAGCAGCAACAGCTTAGGCGATGCCGCCAATATTCTGGCTATTTCAAGTTTTCTTTGAGCTCCATAGGGCAGTGAGCCGGATACGTGCTGAGACATTTGATCTATTCCCATGATCTTAAGCATATCCATTGCCTTTTCATACAACTCTCTCTCTTCATTTTTAAAAGCCGGAAGCTGAAGAATAGCCTGAACATTATTGTAGTTTCTATGGATCTGTGCTCCAATAACGACATTCTCAATGACAGTCATTTTCTTAAAAAGCCTTAGATTCTGATAGGTCCTCAGTATTCCGAGCCTAGCTATCTTATGGGGCTTCATGCCTGTTATGTCGTTGCCCATATAAAAAATATTTCCGGAGGTAGGCTTTAATACTCCTGAAAGCATGTTTATTACAGTGGTTTTCCCTGCACCGTTTGTGCCTATCAAACCATATATCTTGTTCTCTTCAATCGTTGAATCAAAACCCTTTACTGCTCTTAGTCCCTTGAAATGCATCTCTAGAGCTTTGGTCTCAAGTAAAATGCTCATGTCTCTACTCCTTTGATTTTGTGTATTTACTGCGCTTTATTATCGCATTAGTTTATTAATAATTCGATATTATATCACTTCTCAATAATGTTGTAAATTAATGCTAAAGCATAATTTATTCAGGGTATCTTTCTCACTTAAAAATATATTTTCATCCAGGGCATTGAAAAAGCACTCTTTTCAGAGTGCAGTTCATTTTATCCGATCCTATTGTTTTAGCATCAGCTTTATTTTCAATATATCAGATGATCCAGGCCTATAGCCTTAACATCCTCAAGATTTACGGCTCCTGAGTCAATAAGGTATTTCATCAGTACGGGTCCGTTCTTTATTGATCTTTGCAGCGCCAGGTGGGATATTATTGCAATATCGCCTCTATAGAATGCTTTGTTATTGTCTGCGTAATCATCTGATGTCAGCTCGAGCTCCCTTGTCAGAGGTGTTGGGTCATCCCATCTGAAATCCCCTTTAGAATCATTATAGCCCAGAGCTCTTAAGGCAAATGTCAGGTATTGGTAGGTTGTCACCAAATCATTGGCACCAAATTTATCGGTGCTTACACCCTTGGTCAAGCCGTTCGCGAATGCATAGCCCACATAGGGCTCTGCCCATTGGTCGACGTCAGTAAACGGATGTTCCCAGGTCTTTGACAAGGCTTCTGCCTCCTTGCCAAGGAGCCTTACAAGCATCGTCAAGGCAACCTGTCGTGTGGGTGCCACTAACAGATCGAACTTGGGTCTTCCGAGGGCGTCTGTGCCTGTCCCCTTAAAAAGACCCAGTGCATAAAGATCATTTGCGGCTCGCTCCATCCTTCCAGTATCGGGACCGCCAGGTCCTCCAGATGTGCCTCCCAAGCCTCCGCCTGTGTTTCCTTCTCCTAAAATGCTGCCATTCAGCCTTAGATTTTCTATGGTTTCAACGTGAAGCATCCCATTGTTGTATATATTTCCATCAACGATGAGATGGCTGCCGCTTCTAAGCTCCAGCATTCCATTTACCACAAGATCCCCATCTATCCTAAGTCTGTTGTTCTCCATCACCATAACTGTGGTACCCTTTGGGACTTCAAGACTCTTAAGACTCATATCTAAGGCGATGTTGAAGTAGCCGGGATTCGCTATTGCACCATTTATGATAAGCATTCCACCGTTATGCATGATCCCCTTTTCTCCTGTAAGAGTTCCATTAACCACAAGGACTCCTCTTTGTTCCAGGGATAAGGATGAGCCTTCAGCTATCTTTAGGTCATTTACCACCAGCAGAGTATGGAGCTTTGCATTGCCCGTAAGTGTTCCATATTCTATGACTGCGTTGCTGCTCCTGAACGGATTGTTGATTTTGTCTACAGCGTGGGCGTTATCGACCAATATTCCATCCTCAAGCCATACATCGCCGAATCTTCCCGTATAGGTCCCGCTGTTTATAACAGTCACACCCATTATTCTTAAAGCTGATGCAGCTTGTCCAACAAAGTCCCCTCCATTTATAACCAAAAGTGAGTCACCAGTGTTTTCTATGGCTACAAAACCGCCTGTTATTTTACCGGGACCGTTTATGGTAAGTATATTATTCCCCTGCTGAGTAATTGGGACTCCGGAGTTTTCCCTGGCTTCATTCACGTAGGTATATGTGATCGAAAATCCATTCAGGTTCAGTGTGTGAGTTCCCCCTGTTATGATTATTGCAGTATCTGACCTGAGTGACGAGGGTATAACGATATTTGTGCCAAGGGTTACATTGCTTCCTGTGGTCGTCTCCAATGCCTTCTTTAACTCCTGATAGGTCGATACTGTAACAGCTGAAATATCCGCTGCAATAGCGACATTACCCAACAGCATTGAAATAATCAAAACAAAGATCAAAGGCTTCTTTATCCTGGTCATTAACTTCCCTCCTTATGAGCGTTATTATAAATAGGTATAGGTGACCATTATGCTTAAAAACAATAGCCGCAGGGCTTGTAGCCATTCATTATGGCGTGATCAAGGCTTTCAAAGTATATGAGGTTCTCTTCGCTGATTTGCCCGGGATGGGTGTAGTAAAGCTTATGGTATTTGTCGCTCTTTATGCTTCCCTTGTACTGTGCCGTCTCGGGATCACCGATTGGTCCTGACAGGGCTTTTGTCTTATCAATCACAAACAGATTTGATACCGGTTCTGAAGGCTGAGGCAGCGGGTTACCCCAGATCCCAATCTTCTTCTCTTTCGCAATGCTCTCAAGGGCAGTAAACTCCTCCAGGTATTTTACATTCGGCGGATATGTTGCAACACTAGCTATGCCATTTTCAAGAAGAACCTTGTTTAGCATGATCCCATCCAGCCATATGTAGGCAAGAAGCCTGCCATATTGGTCCCTTTCCTCGATATCCAGCTCCAGCTCAGCATATCTTCCAGTAAGGGCTGCTTTTGCATATTCAAGCGCAGCGACTGCCTGAGGGTCATTGACCTGTTGACCATTAACGAATATCTCAGGTGTGTCGACCCCTATGAGGCGAACAGTTTCCTCAGCTCCGTTCTTTGATGCTACTAATGTGTCGCCGTCGATTATCCGTACTATTTTATAAAGCATTATCTCGTTTATATCTGAGTTTACAAGTACGGTTTTTGAGTTACTGTCCCAGCCGACCTGTGCTCCAAGGCTTTCAGCTATGAATCTTGCGGGGACCATTGTCCTGCCTGATACTATGACTGCCGGGGCATCAAGCTCCTTTGCACTTCCGTTTATGTATGCGATTTTACTGTCGATTGTCAGAGTTACGACTGTGCCATCTTTTGTTCCTGTTACAGTTCTTGTGCCGGGGTCCCAATTTAGCTTTGCACCTAATGCTTCAAATATTGCCCTTAGGGGGACCAGGGTCCTTCCATTTTGGATCTGGGGCATTACCTCCATATCCAGCCTGGAGTTGTCTACATATACCTTGATAGGCTCTGCTGCAAAGGCGATATTTCCAATCAAGACGGATAATATCATAATGACGGTCAATAATATATTTATCTTCTTCATAGCGCACCTCCTTAGGATGATTATAACATAAAGGTACCGGTACCTAAATGGGAAGTATCCCCAGGTTTTAGTACCGGTACCTATGGTCATTTGTTGGGCTTGCATACATACCAGTTTGAGTTCTTACCGATACTTAAGACTCTCACTTCAGAGAAGCAGTTCTCCATTTCCTTCATGCAGTCCCTCATCTCCGGCTCAGCATGCTCGATAAAGTGAAAATAGTCTCCTCCTTCAAGCCATTCCACGAATGATGTGATCGGGGTCCTTTTATTATTGTAATCGTGTATTATGACGTACTCCCTGGCTACTCTGCTCATCTCTTTATACATTTTCTTCCTTGAATCTTCCTTCATTCCATGGGCTACGTGAGATGCTATTGCTATGTCAAAGCTGTTGTCTTCAAAAGAAAGACCATCCAGAACACTACCAAGAATGAATTTCACTTTGCTATTCTCAGGTTTACCTTTGGCAACCTGCAGCATCCTCTCTGCGGGGTCGATCCCGGTCACTTCCAAGCCTTTCGAGGCTAAAACCGAGCACAGAGCCCCAGTTCCACACCCCACATCGATTATTGTTTTGTAAGCTGTAATATCAATGTCTCCTTTTACCTCTTCTATAACTTTTATGAAGCTTCTTTTTTGATAATCGTAGAACCAGCCATATATTCCTGCAATTGAATTGAATATTCTTCTGCTTTTTTGTTCAGACAATTGATATCACCTCTTCGATAGTAAAGTCTGCTGTTAAATGATATCCCTTATGGCTTAAGTTCAAACATAAACACAAGACAAAAGCTGCCTGTAAATTCAAGCAGGCAGCTTTAGAGTAATTACATTCACTTAATAAATTACAGCAGTCCTATCCTCTTCATCGTAGCTTTCAATTCTCTTCTTTGGATCTCATCGATAGGCTCCATAACTACCTTGCATACGTCTGTCCTAATAACTCCCATCCAGTAAAGTGCTGCCTTATATGCTGGTATGTAGGAGAGAACATTAGGGAACGCGAAAGAATTGATAGTTGCCAGCTTCTCCAGGAATATTTCTCTTGCTTCATCGATCTTGCCTTCCTGAATAAAATTGAACATGTCTGTCTGTTCTCTTGGCAGGATATTGCTTGCAGCAGATGTCATTCCCTTAGCTCCATATAACAGCATCAGGTAGTTCATCTGATCATGGCCTGACCAGGCTTGAAGCTTGCCGCCTGTTGCTTCCTCATAGGCTGCGATCTTGGGTGCATATGGAACAAATAATTTAGCGCAGTGAAGATTCGGCATGTCGTCTGCCATTTTTTTCAAAAGCGGCAATCCCATCTCGATGCCAGCGCCTCCGTCGTAAACCATTATAGGATGCTCAGGCACTGAATCAGCTATATGCTTTATGTGTCTGTAGATACCATCTTGTCTATGAGGATGGTAGTATGGACCTGTGGTGAATATATAGTCTGCACCGTGTTCTGCTCCATGTTTCGCAAGCATTGCAGCTCTGTCGCTTGAAGAGTCGTTTACTCCCACTCCAACAGGAACCCTGCCCTTGGTTTGATCCAAAACTATCTCTACATATTGCATTCTTTCTGCTTCAGTAAGTGCGAAAACCTCTCCCGTGCTTCCAAGAGTCAGGATCCCATGAACTCCTCTGTCTATTACGTAGTCTACGAGATTTCTTGTGGATTCCTCGTCTATGGTACCATCCTCGTGAAGCGGTGTTACTGTAAGTACATGATTCCCGAAGAGTTTGTCTTTTCTTTGTTGTAACAATTCACTCATTACATCATCTCCATTTCCTCGTTATATTATTGATTATTCGAACTCCTTGAACAACTTCTGGAAGTCTTCAATGCTGTCCTTTATGTGGTAAACATGTTGGTCTTCTGGGAATTTCCCAGTCTTTACATCATCCACATACTCTTTGAATGCATTTGTGATAACTTCAGCTACATTGGCATATTTCTTAACAAATTTAGGTGTGAATGCCTGGAACAAGCCCAGCATATCTCCACATATTATCAGCTGCCCGTCGCATGGAAGTCCAGCACCTATAGAATATACAGGTATTGTCAGCTTATTGGCTATGAACTCGGTTAGCTCAGGTGGTACTGCCTCAACCAATAGGGCAAGAGCTCCAGCTTCCTGTACTGCAAGTGCATCCTTTATCAAGTCTCTTGCACTGTCTACATAAAGACCCTGTGCTTTGAAACCACCTAATTGTCCTGCACTTTGAGGCGTCAAGCCTATATGGCCAAATACTACAATACCAGCATCAGCAATCGCCTTGATCCTGCTTGCAACCCTTACTCCACCCTCAAGCTTTATAGCATCACAATCTGCTTCTTTCAGGAACCTGACAGCATTTGCAACTGCCTCACCATCGGTTGTGTGGTATGAGCCGAATGGCATATCTCCGATAACGAAGGTATTGGGAGCTCCTCTTCTTACCGCCTGGCAGTGGGATATACAGTCATCCATAGTTACCGGAACTGTCCCCTTGTAACCGAGAACTACCATTCCAAGTGAGTCTCCAACAAGAATCATATCCATTCCTGCCTGCTCAGCAAAGGAAGCCATTGGGAAGTCGTAAGCCGTTATCCAGGTTGCCTTTTCCTTGTTTTCCTTCATTTTGTAAAGATCCAATATACTCTTTTTCTTTGCCATAATTTTCCCTCCTATTTATTGTTAGATTCATTACCTTTTCATAGGTTGTGGCGGTAGTATTTGCTGCAATTCTATTTACTTGTTTATTCGATCCGCCTATCCTGATGACCTACCTCCGAAATTTTGCCTGCTGACTTCGTATTATTGTATATACTATCTAGCATCTTTTCCCATGAATCTTGATAGATAGATCATAGCCAAAGGCGATACTAAAGCTCCTATACCAACTATCATGAAGGGCAATCCCCAATTGGGATATTCGATAGTCATTGAAAGACCCTTGTTGATGCTTCCCAATACGCGTCCAAATACATATGGAGAAATGATGGTCGCACCAAATCCGACTGCAGACTGCACTCCAAGGAGTGTGGCGGTCTTGTCTGTGTCAGCGTATTCAGTGAGTATGACCTTATATATCCCTGAATCGGCAACGGCCCAAAAACCTACCCATAGAGCTATGGCTATTACCATTGCAGGGTTCATGCTGCTCATTAGTCCAAATGCTAACTCACCAAGTATACTAAAAATTGATGCTGTCATAATAAGCTTTATCTTATTTAATTTATCTGACATATAGCTAACTATAAATACTGAGGGAGCACCCAGAAGTATTACGTATGCTGCTATCCTTCCTCCATTTGCAACAGCCTCGGCTTGTGACGCACCACCAAGATATATGACAGATGACAAGTAACTGCCTATCCAGCCCCAGAAGGTGTAAAGCTCCCACATATGTCCGGCGTAGGCTATTATTGCTATTGCAATGATTGTATTCTTGAACTTCTTATTTATCATCTTTTCAGATGGATAGCTTGATTTCAGTATTGTAGGGCTCGCTGTGTCCTTTGGTTTTTCTTCAATAAATAATATCAACAGAATTCCTGCGATAAGGGCTGGTACTGATGTCCAGAATATCCCTGATCTCCACCCGCTGGCTGCAGCAATGGGAGAAGCGATGAAGTAACCTCCGGCATAAGCTATAGTCAATGCAGCTGTATAAGCGCCAACAGCCATCCCTCTGTCCTTTTTGTCAAACCAGTTGGTCAGTAGTGCAATACCTGGTGCATAGATCGCTCCAGCGCTAAGACCCGTAAGTATTCGGAAGAATAATGTACTCTCAAATCCATTGGCAAGAAGTGAGAACATTATTGAGAATAAACCTGTAAGAATGGTCGCTATGGATACTATTTTTTTTCTACCGAATTTATCTGCAAGCCAGCCTGTAAATATTACTGTCAGTACATATCCAGCCTGGAAAACAGAAAGTATTGTACCCATTTCTGCTGTGGTCAGAGAAAGATCTGACTGAATAAAGCTAGATACTGCTGAGAAATTATACCAGGGCAAGTACCCGAGTATCATTGCGAATACCATTATCAATAGAACTTTATATTTTTTTGCCATATCTATCCCCCAGTTGTTCAACTGTATAGTCAACGCTAGAAAGGTTTATCTTTCTTTGTTACTTAACTTCCAGCCAATCGCTTTTGACATTTCTCCTGCGGTCTGTAATACAAACTTGAGATTTTTATCAAAATCATCCTTTATCCTGAAGGCTGGACCGGATATGCTTATTGCTGCCGAAACCTGCCCTTTTGAATCATATATCGGTGCTGCAATACAAAATAGTCCTTCCTCAGCTTCCTCGTTGTCTATAGCATAGCCTTGATCCTTGATTTTCTTGAATTCAGCTCTCAGAACATCCCTATCGGTTATTGTGTTAGGGGTTCTTCTTAGAAGTGCTGTGTTGGCAAGGTATTCATCGATTTTATCGTCATTCATGTTAGCCAGTAAAACCTTCCCAAAAGAAGTTATATAGGGTTCATCTCTGAAGCTCATGTTTGAGGTGTGAGTAAGATTCTTGTTTGACCTGACCTTATCTACGAGGTAGGTCTTGTTATCCTCAAGCACGCAGAAATGAACAGTCTCACCTGTTTTGTCAGACAGATCCATTAGGAATGGTCTGCCCAACTCAGCCAGGGAGTTTTCCCTTACAAGCTTTCCAGATATTGAGAAAAGGACCCTTCCCGGGGTGTACTTCTTGCTTATTCTGTCCTGGACCAAGTAGTTTAGATCAACAAGGGATGAGAGTATTCTGTGAGTGGTACTTGCAGGCAACTCAACTGCCTCGCTTATTTCGATAACACCTATTCCGTCTCTTGAGTCGACTACCGCTTCTATGATCTTACATATTCTATCTACGCTTTGCATCTATTTCACTCTCCAACAATTCCATTCATTGGAATCGCATTCTATTCATTGATATAATTATATGGCTAAAAAAATACCTTGTCAATTGAATGACAAGGTATTTCGTAAATTTTTCGAATATTTATTCCGCCTTTTTAACTGATATTATTATCAATCCTGCAAACACTAAAGCTATCCCTATCCACGATACTGGCGACAACTGCTCCTTCAATAGGAATACGCCCAGCATGGATGCTGTTGCAGGCTCTGTAAGAGATAGTGTCACTGCCTTGTGCAAGGGTATACCTGACAAACCGTAAGTAAAAAGGACATATGCCATGGCCGTTGCAAGGAGTCCCAAGTGAAGAGCTACTCCAATACCCTGAGCTGACCTAAGCCAGTTTAAGTCAAACACAAATAATAATGGTGATAAAAGTATAGCTCCAATGAAAAACACTACACCTGTTACTGCTAATGTTGAGTACTTGTCCAAAAGCTGCTTGCTAAAAGCAGTGTATCCGGCGTATGCAGCTCCAGCGGCAAGTGCCAATAACACACCGCTTACATTAGCCGTAAGCTCCTGCCCTCCGGTTATAAGTAGAATACATCCAATTATTGAAACAAGAGTTGCAACGACCCACTTGGTGTCTGGCTTTTCTCTCCCCATGATTATTGAAAATATACCTGCAAAAACTGGAGCACTCCCGATTGCAACCACTGTTCCCATTGCAACACCAGTCTTCAGTACAGCTGCAAAAAAGAATAGCTGGTATGCTGCTACACTTGCTGCAGATATGTAAGTGTTTAGATTCAGCCAGATCTCTTTACCCTTCACCGCACCCTTTGATAATGCAAGGATGGTTAAGGCTGTCCCTCCTACTGCAAGTCTTACTGCTCCTATGGATAACGGAGATGCTCCTGCTGGGGCAAAATGCTGAGCAGTCCCAGTTGTACCCCAGAGAACTGATCCGGCAAGGACCATAAGTATGTAAAATGCTTCGTTTTTTTTCATTATTCCGCTCCTTAAGTCCTGATCTTATACAATTTCTTCGATCCACTTAGTAATCTAATGCCTTGCATGCCCACATCGGATCTTTTAATGATGCACGCCCGACTCCAACAAGGTCTGAATATCCCTGCTCAACAATTTCTTCAGCTGAAAACGGATCAGTGATTCCTACGGTCAATATAACCGGTATATTTACTCTGTTCTTTATTGCTTTGCTTAACTCCCTAAAATACCCTTGCTCTAAGTTAATAGGCAGATTATAACCACAAAGACCACCTGATATGTCGATTATGTTTATGCCAGCTCTTTCAAACTCTGCAGCTGCTAAAATGCTGTCCTCGACTGTGGTGCCACCATTCCTATAATCAGAAACACCAAGCCTTAGCAGGATTGGATACTCTTCGCCAACTGCATCTCAAACAGATGAGATTACTTCCAAATTAAGCCTGATTCTGTTTCTGATATCTCCTCCGTAGTCATCTGTCCTTCTATTTGTTATTGGAGAATAGAACTGGTTGAGCAAATATCCACGTGAGGATTGTATCTCCACTCCATCGAATCCTGATAGTTTAGATCGCTTCGCTACCCTACTGAATTCTTCAATAATTCTCGAAATATCATTCCTCGTCATTTCTTTAGGCATCATTTGTGCCTTGCTCCGACGATTTATTATACTTGAAGGTCCTACTACTTCACTTTTCGTGATTACTGGGTTACCCATGCTTCCGCAGAGATACAATTGCATAATTACCTTGGATCCGTCTAAATGGATCGCTTCAGTTAACTTTCTAAAACCGGGTATATTTGAATCCTCATCTGCAGAAAACTGACCCTCACAAGCTCTCCCTTGATGTGATATGAGTAAATGCTCAACGATTATAAGGTCAAAACATCCACTTTAGACTTTTCATCATAATGCTTTATCAAATTCTCGTTGACTGTACCATCCTTATTTGCCCTTGTAGTCTCAAAAGGCAGCAAGACGAAGCGGTTATTAAGTACTATTTTGTATGTTCTGACGGGTTTTAATATTATCGACATGAAGTTAACCTCCCATTTTGCATTTGATTTGATTATATCACAGCTTTATATTTGACAGTGTTAAGCTTGAGCCAATATTTGAAAAAATCAACCTTGATTCTGGTACTTTGCTGTGTTACTCTGGTATTGTATTTGGGGGGGTGCCAACAATCGCTTGATGCACAAAACAGCTAATTAAGGGGTGTCATTATGGACCGCAGTGGAATTGGTATCATAGCTGGAACTTATGTTGATACGCAAATGGGAGTGGATTTCTTTGCCGCGAAAGGAATTGCTGCTAAAGGTTATCCGGTGTCATCGTCACCTGAGGAACAATCCAAGCTTCAGATCTTGTCGCCTAATGAGCTAGCAGAGGATATTCGCAAGCTTGTCCGAAGGATCAAGGATGAGGGTAGGGATACTGTTATAGTTTATTGCAACTCCTTGAGTACAGCTGTTGATTTCCAAGCAATTTCTAGAGAGGAAGAAGTCAGGATTATTACTCCCTTGACAGCCTATAAATCCATTGCTTCCAAATATAACTTCGTTGGTCTGCTAACTGCAAACAACCAAACCTCCTCAGGAATTGAGAAAATAATGCTGGGAGTTAATCCTGATATCGATGTGGTTGGCATAGCTTTACTACCAGTTGTAATACTTATTGAAGCGAATCTTCCCGCTAAGGCTATAATAGAAAAATTTGGACTAAATCATATAGTTCAATTTTTTAACACTATTGGTGTGGATGCGATCATCCTTGGGTGTACTCATTTCCCGTATTTGAGTGCTGAGCTTAATAAACTAACCAAGCTTCCGATACTTGATCCTGTGGAAACTATGTTTCAAATGTTGTAGAAGTATGATAATAAATCAAGCACTACAGCTTTCTCAAGAAAGAAGCTTGTAGTGCTTTTTGTTTTGGTACGCTCAGTGGGATTCAAGCCCTAGCTGAGCTTTTAACCTTATTATCAAATGATTGCCTAGAGGATGTTTATTTCTGGATATTCTATTTGCAAATTCATAATTGCTTTCTTCTGTTTTTTTTGTCAACCCTTCAAATATCCTCAAAACAGTATCCTTATTGATGTATGGCAATAAATTTTTTATTGAATCTCTATCTTTTTCAGCTTTGATCAGCCGTTCCTTATTTATAATTGCCTTATGTATTACATATGCCTCAGGTAGAGGAACACTTATATTAAAATCAAAAACTTGAACTAATATGCAGTTATCTTTAAGTATGTTGAGATTTCTAATTGCTTGAGCATTCACACCCAAATTTGTTGACAGAACACTTTTTATACCGGATCCTCTCTGTGTTACTAAAAACTCAATTTCCATAAATCCAGGTGTGTATATCTTTGTAGTTCCAGATATTCTATCCTCATCTATGGTATACCCAATCTCGTGCATAATTTTAGTTATATTAACATTCGGGCTAGGTTTGTTTATGTTAGTTATCAACAAATCTATGTCTAGAGTTCGTAGGTTTGAAATAAACCCGTCAAGAGTACCACTCTGCGCGTAAAGATACTCTGCCCAGCTACCAACTACAATTACATGGTCTAAAAGTCCATTATGATCAAGGAATTTAATAAGCTCCCAAAAGTCTTTGTATTTAATATCTTCCATCATTTCACTACCTTCTTAATTTTTACTAGGGATTTGTCGATTTCATTTATAGATTTTAATAATTCTTTTCTTCTCTTAATTTTTTGTTCTATTTCAACTAGATTTTCAGGATGGACATATTTACTTAATACTTTACTTCCTGACCTCCACTGTAAGTAAAAATAAACATTCCCTTTGATTTTTTTCTTTGAGATATATCCTTGAGGCAATTCTTCCAGTTCTTTTTGCATAGCTTGTCTAATTCGCTGCATCCTCTCATATTCTTCAGCAAGTACATTATCTAAAACTGACATTTAAAATCACTCCTTAACCTACTTTATTGTTTTTTATTAATTTTGTAGGTTATGACCATTGTAGCAGGCATTAACCTACATGTCAATTATTTTTATGTAATGTAGGTTATGATATGGCAAAAAAACTGCATCGCACCATAGTTGCTCCTTAATATGAAATCTTAATGATTCATATAAAGAGTTAATACGGTACGATGCAGTCTTTTCAATGTTTCTATGTGGTACGCCCAGAGGGATTCGAACCCCCGACCAACTGGATTGAGTTTTGATTAACTAAGATGTATTACCACGTTTTATATTGTGTATTTTTCAATATTTAATATATTATAGTATGTTACCTTATACCCTTATAAATTATGGCATGGTGGCTAAAAGGTGGCTAAAATTATCTTTTTATAATCCAGTATTACCAACGCTTCAAACGAATTATTATTCTTATATTTCCGCATATAGGTCTCTGTTCTCACTTCAAAGGATTTCAAGTTCCTCGTCCGGTCCTGATGAGTTGGCGGCGATATCGACCATTGGGTTGGTTAAGATATAATAATCGCTCTAATCGCATTCTAAGAGGTCATATTGCTATGTATTAATGAATATTTGAGATTAAACCGCTTTCCAATTAATAACTTGTAATGAGATCATAAAAAATATCTTCGCTCAAAACTTTTAGGTCTTGCCCTTTCAACATGAGCTCCTCTGCTCTCTTTAATTTAGAGCTTTTCCCATCTCTAATACTTGAACAATAATCAAAGTTGCCTAGTATCAAGAAATTTGTTTCTTTCGTAACGCTATTGAGGCATTTACCCCCAATGTTCACAACGATCTGAGCTGCTGTTCTTCTATCCATTCGCTCCAGTTTTCCAGTAAAAGTACAGTATTTATCATAAATAGGGTGGTCCTCATTTACTGTGAATCCTTCAGGTTTTAACTCTCTCAAGTCTAGGGCTCTAATATACCCAGGTCTGGATTTGCTTCGAGACTTCCATAAAGAATCTAGATCAATGTTTCTTATATGCACACTGTGAACCAATTCCTGAAAGCATTCATGGGTAATCCTACAGTCTGATAATGCTCTATGACCTTTAACCTCTTTCACTCCTAGTAGAGAAGCCAACGTGGCTAATTTGTGATTCTCAAAATGTGGGTATACCTTCCTAGACAATCTAAGTAGGTCAACAAAATTGTTACTCAATCTATGATCTACTGTCTCTATTAAAAGATCGTATAGAAAATTGATGTCAAAATGGATATTATGTCCAAGAAGAGTATCGTTCTCAATAAAAGCAATGAATTTTGGCAAAATCTCCTCTGGTGGAGGAGCTGATTCGAGCATTTCATTAGTTATTCCGGTCAGTTCAGTGATAAACTCATCTACATACTCCGTTTGCCATTCATCATTATCTCCCAATACTAGACTTGGATCTGGTTGTACCAAAGATTCGAAAGTATCTGTTATTGAGTTATTAACAACTTTGACAGCACCAATCTCGATAATTTGATCATACCGCTGATCCAAACCAGTGGTTTCTATGTCTATAACTGTATAAGCATCTGGTAATGCAATGAGGTTCTCGCCCTTTATCCTTATCTTTTTGTGGTTATCATCTGAATTGAATCTAATCTCAAAATCCATAATTGCCCTCCTTCGAGGATAATAACCCTTTTAAACCACCCTTACTAATCTACATTTCTTTAACTTCTTTCCCTTAACCAATCCATAAATAAATCTTCGTATATGAGGTAAACCCAATTCTTACGGCCTGTTATTTCGGGGTCTATTGCATCCCCCCAGTTGTATCGGCCAGACCTGCAAAGTCCATATATATTCTCCATGCTTAGTCCTGATCTTCTCCTTGCTTCTTGAACGGTAATAGTTTTAATCATTACTAACCTCCGATTCATGCCACTCCAGAAAAATTTCAGTCATCAAGTCCAGAAAGCTTTCATTTATGCGCTCGAGCTCCTTACCGTCAATATCAACTATTTCGATTTCTATATCTCTTTCTGTTACTTTTGTCACGGTTATCCCGTCTTTCATACGGCCACAGAATATCTGATTGTTTGATAGAGACCTATTTTCCATTGCTATTTAGCCACCTTTCAAACTTCTCTCTACTAATCCAGTAGGACCATCTCTTTTGTTTAACCGCCACCCCAAACGGCAGTGTGCCCTGCTTTATCCCCAGTCTTACGAATTGAGGCGGCTTGCCGATTATGTCTGAAACCTCTTTTACTGTCATCTTTTCGACCATTATTTTCACCTCCTATAAAGAACCTTCTTGTTTACTTAAACCCTTAACCCTCACATTCTTACGGTTCTCCATCTCATTTCCCTGCCAGAAGTACATTGGCGGGTCTTCAGCTATTCGGAATACATTATACCTCTCCTCTACCTCAGAAAATTCTGGGTCAGATAGAATGGATCTACACAGCAAATTGGATAATACCATTTCATTGGTAAGGAGAGATAAGTTTAAGTCTACCTGGACCCTACAGTGAAGACCGTTCGTGAATCTTAGAAAATCCTCCTTTTCTTCTTCAGATAATAAAACCAATATATTAAACTCGATCCCATTCTCGAATACTGCAGCTTTAGAGTACTTATCGTCTATACCAGTTAGTTCGAATGGAAACCCGACTTGATCAGGTACTGAGCTCTTGAAACTTACATACTTGAGATTGTTCACTAAGATAGATAATTTCTTTACTCTTAGCATCACAGGTGTAGAGTCTCTGATATCCATCCTTATCCTTAGAATTAAGTCTTTATAACCTTTTGGATTTTCCACAACGGCGTTGGATTTAACCACTTGCTCAGAGCGGTCATCCAGCGATGTAAAGTTCCCAGCTTTTTCGAAAATCCGGATTTCCTTAATAAATCCACTGCATGTATGATTGGACAGAAAAGAATCCTCCTCAACTTTTAATAACTTAGCGTTTTGAGTATATGCTACTACACCTAAGAATATTGTTCCAGCTGCGCCTAAATAGGAACCTATAGTAGAGTCTATATGGTCTCTGAATACATATAGAAGGAATACCACAAGTACAATAAAGATTATAATAAAAGCACTATTAATCGGCTTATCTTTGACCATTCCTCCAACCCCTTTATATATGAAAATTTGATCTTCATGTGACATAGAATTGCCCATTTGTTTTTTAATGATATACTTGTAAGGATTGTGAGAATTAATATAGCGGGAGTATTTTTCATCCTTTTTCTAGCATGTTTAAAAGTCACTTTGCCGTCATTAAATACGAAAGTAATGCTTTGCCACTTAATCCGAAACTTTTTTACAGATTGTGGTACTTCCATACTTTTTTCATGCTCATCACGCCTCTTTTTCGTATTTCACCTTCTAACATTTCGTTTCATTATATAACCTTTATATCTGTATATTCGTTACCATAAACTTTTACACCTCCTATTTGTAAATTATCCCTCCTAGACTCTAGCTTGCTTCGTAACAATTATAACCAATTTGAGCCATTTTTGTGATGGCTGTTATATGGTTCTTACCCAATTATGTTATATTGACTTATGCACGAATAAACTGGACTATCTTAATTAATTGTGGATATAATTGAAGCAGTGTTACATATAGTCTCATATATTTATGATCTCTTTCATTTATTATATACAGTTACTTCACAAATATATCAACGCTTGAGACGTGGAGAGGTCCGCATAGAGTAGTTTATGTGATAGGCGACCTAATGGTTATCTAGATGTATTTAACATCTCTCCCAGCATCACCCGGGCTAATCGCATCTCTTCTTTATTGGATAAGTTAAACTAACTTGACATTTTGTCATTTTTAGTGAAATCTATATGATTATCTTTTTACTAGAGGCCTGATTTTAACTATCCTTATATAACAAATGGGAGGACAATATGAGAAATATAAACTGGCGGTCTGTAGCTATAATCTTTATAATAAGCCTCGCATCCTTTGTAGCAGGGTTTAGTAGTACGCTGTACAAAGTCAATAAAAGCCTTGAAGATTTGGGCATCGTTATAAAGGTCAGCATAGGTCAAGGACCAATTTATGAGATAAACGAAAACTGACTAATAGCATATAAAATTGAGTAACTGAGCGTCCTGAAATATTGAATGTTTCAGGATGTGAAACATTTTTCCTGCCGTCTAATGAAATGAAGCTTCAGAATGAGCCATAAGAAAGCTTTAGGAGATTATAGGTAGTGTAATTTGGCTTTCAATTCAGGGTGGGATGGTTTAAATAAACCAAGATCAACTAACATGTCTCATGACATAAGCAAGTACTAAGATTAGAGGCAATAGACGCCTTACAAAGGGTCTTAATGCTGCCAGGATCCTCGCATGCTATTTATTATTCCATCAAGCTCAACAAATAAGTTCTTGCAGTCCTTTCGCTAAGGTGTTTGAGGTAGTCAATGCAGATTATGACCTCTTCACCTGTTTGATAAATGGATAGCGCATCCACAAAATTCCTCATGTGGCTGATAAGGAACGCCGTAAATACGAATGTGTCTTCTTGGCTTACATTAGTCTTTGTAAAGTTATAGAAGGACTCTTCACACTCGGCCAGCTTGTATTCAAACTTCTTAACGGCCTCTGATAAGTCAAGACCATAAGTTTTGAGAGCTATTGGAGCCTCATTGCTTAGGATTTGTTCTCGTTCAATCTGTCTTTCACTGCTTTGTTTAATCTGTGCAACTTTCTTTTCTGCGATTACATCTGTTAGATTGATTACCTTACTCATCATGATCACCTTTCTTTAATTAGTTTTGTTTTAAGTTTATGCTCGTACTATTATCCCTAAGTTGGAGGTCGCAAAAACGACACTTGCTGAAAATAATTCTCTTAATGTAGGCTGCAAGTAATGTTGTTAAATATAACCACAAATAAAAGGCATCAAAAACGCCCCCTGTATAAATAAATTTGAACTTTTTTGGTAAGCAAATTTTAAGAAGCCAGCATAAAATCTATATGTAATTAATATTTTAAAAAAGTTTCGATGTAATGATCCTAGCTTAACTAGTTTTTAGTAGCATAATTATAACAATTAACATTTTTATTCCACTTACTTGTCCAAAAAGCTATAATGGATGTAAATGTTGTAAAAACTACACCTATAAATCAAATTTGATTAAAAATCATTAAGGAGGCTTGTTGATGGTTTTACCAAAAGTCGCAATCGATTTAAAAACTATGATAGATCCGTATAAAATGTTTCACATTGTAGAAGGATTAGATAAGACATATAGTGAAATCCTAATCGCAGACCAACTACAACTATTGGAGATTGGTCTAGTTGGTGACTTGACACTTGGACTCGACATCCTGGGAGAGCCTACATTCCCTAACGGCCATTTTTGGGAAGAGATATTTGGGTGTAAAAATGATGATATTCAGCCACAAAACTTTATGCTTGCTCTAAAGATGTTAAGAATAGCTTATAATGAAGGGGCTGTATCTGTTTATGATTCAATAAAATATTCCGAGATAGGGAATCAAATTATTAAGTTAAATGAACCCATTATTCCTTATTACATAGAAAAAAGTCCAATTGGAATGAATGTGCGAATTTTACCTGATTGGGGATATGATGCTTTATCATCAATTGTGGGTGTAGAGGCAGTGTTCGGTGCAACTCCATATATAAGTGACGAGAGTTTCTACGAGCTAATTTCTCAGAATAAGCCATCTGGAACAATACTAGGTACAAATGGAGTAATAGAATTAGAAGAGTATAAACAGTATGATTTTAGGATACCGAAATTTGACGATTTGGATGAATTTTATAAATATGCAAGGCAGCACAAGACTGAAAGTAATAATGTCATTGGAATAATAGACCGATTTAAGAGAGATAACAGCACTATTAAGGAAATTTCTATAAACACAATAAAATTTGTTGGTCCAATGATTATTGATGCTGCATTTGGGGGAATACCAGTAGCATCTTCAACGGTATTTATCTATGATTCTGCTAAAAAAATTCTATCAGTAAAATGAAACTTAATGATTTGTTTGGAGGTGTTATTTAGGGGAGTGTGGCTTACATGAAATTTACAGCATATTTGACATTATGGTAACTATGAAGCAGAGAAAAGAAAATAAACATAAAGGAGTTGAGCAAATATGGGGTATTATGACGAAGATGATAAGTCCCGTAATGATGCTAATATAACTGGTTATGTGACTGACCCATATAGTCCTGTAACTAATAGGGTAGGTTGGGAGAGCAATATTGATCAATTTGGTTATGTAATAGACCCAAGATATCCTGTTAACCATGACCCTTATAAAATTGGTGATGAGTATGTAAATGATACAATAAGCAGCGCAAGTTTTCTTGATAAGAAGTCAGGAAAAATTATATTGGCATTAATTGGGACAACTTTTATTGTTTTGGCATTGATGGACGTAATTAGTAATCTTGCTACAGCTTCTGTCAAAGTATTGCCAATAGGTGTTATTGGCTTGATAGGATCGACTTTGGCTTTGATAAAATTCAAGCATATATTGCTGGTTTTAATTAGAATAGTATCTGGATTTATAGTAACAGCGGGACTGTTAGACAAATACTTTATTTCTTTTTTTACTGCCACAGTTTATTCGATAGCTGACAAGAACATTATTTTAGTTTTGACAATTATGTTTTTGTTAAACTTCTTAAAAGTGGTATTGTATTTTGGATTGTTTCCTATCATATTTAAATTGTCTAATATGTGGAGAAAAGGTGATGCATAACCCACTTATATAAGAAAACATTTCTTTGTGTAGCAATATCATCTCATATAAAAAACAACCTCGATAGTTGTATTTATCTACATATGTAACACATTGGTAGATGTGTTACATGTGTAAACATGCAGCAAATATTGATAAATGGCTACTAAATCTAGTTGGGCGAATATACTACACAAAAACATGTAACAAAATATTTTGCAAAGTTACATCAAACGTAATAAAATCTAAATAAAGGGGGTGGAGATCACGAAAAAGGTTCAGCCTATCAGGGACAAGGAAATGATAGAAAAGATGAAGAACGAGCTTCTAAAAAGAGGATACAGAGATTACATGTTGTTCGTCATAGGAATTAATACAGGACTAAGGATCAGCGACATCCTTAAGCTAAAGGTTTCGGATGTTAAGGATAGATCCCACATAATACTAAATGAGAAGAAAACCGGTAAGTCTAAGAAAGCAAGGATAAATGAACAACTAAATAGAGATATAGATGGCTATGTCCAGGGGATGCCATTACAAGCCTATTTATTCGAAAGTCAGAGAGGAGCTAACAATCCAATAACAAGAGTTCAAGCATATCGAATATTGAATGCAGCAGCTAAAGAAATTGGTCTTGACGAGATAGGCACACATACCCTTAGGAAGACCTTTGGTTACTGGCACTATAAACAGTACAAAGATGTGGCGCTTTTGCAGAAGTTGTTTAACCACTCTTCCCCAAGTATAACCTTGGAGTATATAGGGAGCAACCAGGACATCATGGATCAAACAATAGACAACTTCTATATATGATATGAGATAAGTTGCTTTGTATTGGTACTAGGAATTTTATTGAGCTTGTATAAAATAACAGACGAAGAGGAGAATCAGGAAATGGCGGATAACATAAAAGAGCAAGAACGGGCGGAATTGCATCGTACCATATGGAGTATTGCCAATGATCTCAGGGGAAGTGTAGATGGTTGGGACTTCAAACAATATGTCCTTGGGATGCTTTTTTATAGATATATTTCAGAAAATCTAACTGATTACATAAACAGAGGAGAGCGTGAGGCTGGGAATAAAACATTTGACTATACAAAACTTAAAGACAGTGAAGCAGAAATAGCACGTGAAGATCTAGTTAATACAAAAGGATTCTTTATCTTACCAAGTGAGCTGTTTGAGAATGTAAGAAAAAAAGCTGCTTCGGATGAGAATCTAAATGAGACCCTTGAAAAAGCTTTTCGTAACATTGAAAGCTCAGCCCAGGGAGCGCCTAGTGAAGACGACTTTAAAGGCTTGTTCGATGATATAGACGTAAACAGCAACAAACTTGGGGCAACTGTCGTCAAGCGTAATGAAAAACTAGTCAAGCTTATGAACGGTGTAGGTGAAATGAAGCTTGGTGATTATCAGGACAACACAATTGACGCCTTTGGTGATGCATACGAGTTCCTAATGGGGATGTATGCTTCAAATGCTGGTAAAAGCGGCGGGGAGTACTACACACCCCAGGAAGTGAGCGAGCTTCTTACCCGTATCGCCCTTGTGGGAAAAACCGAGGTCAATAAGGTATATGATCCAGCTTGTGGTTCAGGCTCACTATTACTTAAATTTGCAAAGATCCTTGGAAAAGAAAATGTAAGGCAAGGCTTCTTTGGGCAGGAAATTAACATCACCACTTACAACCTATGCCGCATCAATATGTTTCTCCATGACATCGACTACGATAAGTTCGATATAGGCCATGGGGATACTCTGACTGATCCAATGCATTGGGACGATGAGCCTTTTGAAGCCATCGTGTCAAATCCACCCTACTCCATCAAGTGGGATGGCGATGCGAATCCGCTGATGATCAACGACCCAAGGTTTTCTCCGGCTGGAGTACTTGCACCAAAGTCCAAAGCGGACCTCGCTTTTGTTATGCACTCGTTATCTTGGCTTGCCACAAATGGAACTGCGGCAATCGTCTGCTTCCCTGGAGTTATGTACCGAGGCGGCGCAGAGCAGAAGATCCGAAAGTATCTCATTGATAACAACTACATCGATTGTGTTATTCAGCTGCCGGACAATCTTTTCTTTGGTACCAGCATTGCAACCTGCATCATGGTCCTAAAGAAGTCAAAAACGGAAAACAGTACTTTGTTCATTGATGCTTCTAAAGAATGCGTCAAGGTTACTAACAGCAACAAGTTGACGCAGAAGAACATTGATGCAATCGTCGATGCATACACGAAACGGGCTGACCATGATCATTTCGCAGTAAAGGTGGCCAACAGTGATATCGCTGCCCAAGACTATAACCTTTCTGTATCCAACTATGTGGAGCAGAAGGACACACGCGAAGTCATTGATATCGCTGTCCTCAATGCTGAGATTGAAGAAATTGTTGCTCGTGAGCAAGTTCTTCGGGATGAAATTGCTAAGATCATCGCGGAAATCGAGGTGGACTAATGAGTAGAATAGAAGAGTTGATTAATGAACTTTGCCCGGATGGGGTGGAATATAAAACCCTTGATGAAATTTGTAATATAACTCGTGGACGTGTCATGTCAAAAGACTACCTTCGAGATAATGCAGGAGATTATCCTGTTTATTCATCTCAAACCTTAAATAATGGGATTTTTGGATATATAGATAATTATGACTATGATTACGAATCAATTACATGGACAACTGATGGTGCAAATGCAGGCTCTGTGTTCTACCATATAAACGAGAAATTTAGTATTACAAACGTATGCGGATTACTACGTGTACTAAATGCTCAAGAGGTAAATACTCGCTTTCTGTATTATTGCTTACAGGTAAGAACCAAAGAGTATGTAAATTCTGGGATGGGAAATCCAAAACTGATGAGTAATGTAATGGCGCGAGTTATCGTCCCCCTCCCACCACTGCCTGTGCAGCAGGAAATTGTCCGGATACTTGACAATTTCACGGAGCTTACAGCGGAGCTTACAGCGGAGCTTACAGCGCGTAAAAAGCAGTATGAGTATTATAGGAACTTGTTATTGAACTTCAGTGGAGATAGAGATGTTGAAGTTAAATGGATGACTTTAGGTGATGCTTGTGAAAACATTGCATCAGGAAATAATAAGGTCAGAAATGAAAGTGGAGAGTTTCCCGTGTATGGTTCAACAGGTATTATTGCTTACTCAGATAATTATAAATATAACGAGGATTTACTTTTGGTAGCGAGAGTCGGAGCCAATGCAGGCTTTGTGCATAGAGCAACAGGCCAATATGAAGTTTCTGATAACACACTAATAGTAAAACCTAAAGCAAGTTACAATATAACATTTGCATATTATCAGCTATTAAATATGAAACTTAATGACTTGGCAGTAGGTGGCGGTCAACCACTAATAACCGCTGGGAAATTAAAACAAATCATGATTCCGGTTCCTTCATTAAAAGAACAAGCGCGTATTGTTTCAATTCTGAAACGATTTGATATGTTAACAAATGACTTGAAAAGCGGACTACCAGCAGAAATCGAAGCGAGGCGCAAGCAATATGAATATTATCGGGACAAGCTCCTCACATTTAAGGAGGCGTCAGCGTGAAAACTATTGCACTTAGATTTTCAGAAAACTTTTCACCAGAAGCAGGTACTATTGCTGCCCATCAGCAGTTAATAGAATCACTAGGATATGTATGGTATGGAAAACTGGGCACACCTATTGCTACCAAGGTTGTTGAGGAAATTATGCAGAACGAAGACCCAAAGATTCTATTGATAAATAGCGGCAAGCAAGATAGATACTGGGCAAATATTATAGAAGTATCTCGTTCTTTGCCGCCTTTGAATGAAATCCCAGAATACTACAGAGATATAAGTGAAAAATTCAAATGTTGGTTCAAAGTGAAATCTTTTGAAGATGCTCCACGGGGAATCATGTCCCAGTGTTTTGTGGCTTCATCTAACAGTCGATTATCAGAAGCATCCAAGCATAGCATGAGTCCATATTTTATTATTATAGTTAAGGAGGCAAGCGTGTGAGCCTATACAACGTAGTGGTTTCATCTAATGAAGCAACTGTTGTTGCTGAATATGTAGCAGAATATGACAGGTTAGGCTCATATCAAAGTGAAGCTGACTTAGAACATGAATTTATTCGGCTGCTTCAATCCCAAGGGTATGAGTTTTTGAAAATTCACGATGAAGCTGCGCTGGTTTCTAACTTGAGATTACAGCTTGAGCAGCTAAACAATTACACATTTTCTGATGGGGAGTGGAATCGATTCTTCTCTGAATGCGTCGCCAGCAGCAACGAAGGTATCGTAGAAAAGACCCGAAAAATACAGACAGACCATGTTCAGATCCTGAAAAGGGATGACGGTTCCACAAAGAACATCTACCTGATTGATAAGAAGAATATTCACAATAACCGACTGCAAGTTATAAACCAGTATGAAGAATCAAAAGGTGCACATGATACCCGGTATGATGTGACTATCCTTGTGAATGGGCTTCCACTAGTCCACACCGAGCTTAAGCGTAGAGGTGTTGCCATTAGGGAAGCATTTAATCAAATCAAAAGATATCAGCGAGACAGCTTCTGGGCAGCTAGCGGTCTTTTTGAGTATGTCCAGATTTTCATTATCTCCAATGGGACTCACACCAAATACTATTCAAATACTACTCGATCGAGCCATGTAAAAGAAAATACTGAAGGAGAGCGAAAGAAAAGTAAAAAGACCAGTAACAGCTTTGAGTTCACCTCCTATTGGGCAGATGGAACAAATAAGGCCATTGCTGACCTTGTTGACTTTACTAAGACTTTTTTAGCTAAGCACACATTGCTTAATGTCCTTACAAAGTACTGTGTCTTTACCTCTGAAGATTTGCTCTTGGTCATGCGTCCTTACCAAATCGCTGCTACTGAGCGAATCCTCTCCCGTATAGAGATATCACACAACTACAAGAAAACTGGCACCCTTGAAGCTGGTGGGTATATCTGGCATACGACTGGGAGCGGTAAGACTTTGACTTCATTCAAGACAGCTCAAATCGCTTCTGCTTTACCATACATAGATAAGGTACTGTTTGTCGTTGACCGTAAGGATCTGGACTACCAGACAATGAAAGAATACGATAAATTCCAAAAAGGCGCTGCAAACAGCAATACCTCTACAAGAATACTTCAAAAACAACTGGAAGATAATACCTCCCATATCATAATTACTACAATACAGAAACTGGACGTATTTGTTACAAAGAACAAGGGGCATGATGTCTTCAAGAAGCACGTAGTTATAATATTTGATGAATGTCATAGGTCTCAATTCGGAGATATGCATAATAAGATTGTGAAGTCTTTCAAACACTACCATTTGTTTGGATTTACAGGGACACCCATCTTTGCAGCTAATGCCGGAAGTGGGGGCAATCCGTTGATGAGGACCACCCCTCAAGCATTTGGAGACAAGCTGCATACATATACTATTGTTGACGCTATTAACGATGGAAATGTGCTGCCGTTTCGCATCGACTTTATCAACACAATAAAAATGAAGAATGATGTAAGGGACAAGAATGTTTCAGCTATCGATACAGAAAAAGCCCTATCTGATCCACAGCGTATCAGCGAGGTCGTAACCTATATTCTTGATCACTTTGACCAAAAGACCAAGCGCAATAACTTCTACTCACTGCAGGGGCAGAGGGTTTCAGGCTTCAATTCTATTCTTGCAGTCAGCTCGATTCCAGTAGCCATGAGGTATTATACGGAGATAAAAAGGCAATTGGAAGAGCGCGGACGTAAACTCAATGTTGCGACCATATTTAGTTATAGTGCAAACGAAGCGGACCCAGAGGACGTGTTCCCAGACGAAGGATTTGATACTGATAGCTTAGACAAAACTTCCCGAGATTTCCTGGAATGCGCAATCGCAGATTATAACTCCGATTTCAATGTCAACTTTGATACTTCCTCTGATAAGTTCCAAAACTACTACAAAGACCTATCAATGCGCATGAAGAGACGAGAAGTTGATTTAATGGTTGTCGTCAACATGTTTCTGACGGGTTTTGATGCCACGACACTCAATACCTTATGGGTAGATAAGAATCTGAAGCAGCATGGACTCATTCAAGCCTTTTCTCGTACTAATAGGATACTGAACTCTGTTAAGACCTATGGCAATATTGTCTGCTTCCGTGATTTGCAGCAAGAGACAGATGAAGCCATTTCCTTGTTCGGCGACAAGGATGCAGGCAGCATCGTCCTCCTGAAAAACTACGAGGCATATTACAATGGTTTTGATGAGAATGGCAAGCACCAACCTGGCTATAGCGAGTTGATAGGTGAGTTAACAGACCGTTTTCCTTTAGGGAAAGCAATTATAGGAGAACAAAACCAGAAAGACTTTATACGCCTATTTGGTGCTATCCTAAGGCTTAAGAACATTTTGACTGCCTTTGATAACTTTCCAGGCAATGAAATCTTGACTAATCGTGATTATCAGGACTACCAAAGTGTATATATCGACTTATATCAGGAATTTACAAAAGACAAGGCTGCCGACAAAGAAAAAATCAATGACGACATCGTCTTTGAAATTGAGTTGATAAGGCAGATTGAAATAAATATCGACTATATCCTAATGCTAGTAGCAAAGTATCACGAGTCTAACTGTGAAGATAAAAGCATTTTGGTTTCAATCGATAAAGCCATCAATTCAAGCATCAACCTCCGCAGCAAGAAAGAGCTTATTGAGCACTTCATTGATACAGTCAATGCTTCAACCAAAGTGGATGAAGATTGGAGAAGGTTTGTCCATGAGCAGAAGGAAACTGATCTTGAAGCACTCATAAACGAGGAAAAATTAAAACAAGAAGAAACCAAAAGGTTTATCGACAATTCTTTCCGTGATGGGATTCTGAAGACAACTGGCACCGATATCGATAAGATCATGCCTCCTTCTTCACGTTTTGGTGGTGGTAATAGAGCTGCTAAAAAACAAGGTGTCATTGAGAAGTTGATTAAATTCTACGATAAGTATTTTGGTTTAATATAAGGAGTATATAAATTGATAGAATACTTGAACAATAACCAATGTTTCATACTCACATGAATGAATATTCTTTGCGCAATGGTTTGTGAAATCAAGACACTCTAGACAAGCACATCAAAATATAAAGGTAGACCAGTCACAATTAAGTGTAGTTGCATGTTGTGACTGGTCTGTGGTAGTGTAAAATATTATGTGTTTTCTCTTTTGGATTAAGGTAACTTTTGATCCTTGGGCTTAATCACTTAATTTGTCAAATACTGTCAATCCTTTTTCTTCCTTCACTCAGTAAACTATTCCCTGATTATCAACATTGTTCAACCATTTTATTAGTTAGATACCTACTGTTTACCCCTTTACACACAGATATGTGTAGCCAATTGTCGAAAAAGAAAACCATCGGTAAAAGTTCCATATGTGGTACCCTATTATCTAAAATGGCATTTCGTTGTCATAGTCGTCATCATCACCATATTCCATAATATATCCAACCTCGTCTGTATTTAGTTCAATCCATTTTGCTGTTTTGCGATGTATTCTATTAATAATTGTCCTCACCCCATAAAACAAAAATTCACAGCGATATCCATTTTCTTCTAAAATTAATCTCATTTCTCTCATCTCTGGTGATACCTTTACAGAATTGAATATATCATCAGCTTTATCATATAGCGTCATAATAATATCGTTTTCATTAATCCCACTTAATGGTGCAAACCAACTGCCCTCTACTTCATACTTTGTTTGCTTAGCCAATTCCACAATTAACCTCCTTCAAAATTTAATATTTTCATAATCTGTATTGTTCAATATAATTCAAGGTTTTATTGATCTTTCATATGCTATGTAATCCATGACTAACACTAATTTGAATATACTGGAAATTAGCACCTCACCCCCCCGCAGATCATATTATAGATTTTTATTCTCATTTAGATATACATGAACAATATCGCTTTTACCTTAATGACCTCAAATATTTGCTATAATAATCTCCCTTCATTTAATATCATTCCAACTTATCGATATAACTTCATTGAATCCTTTAGGTACTTCAAATTCTACAGCTTCGATTTTCTCTTTCAAATAGCATCTCCAGCTAAAGTTATAATCAAGATACTCCCCTGATGTCTTTTCAATCTCAAGGATAAGACCTGTCCCCTCATCATAATGAGTATCTATACTTATAAGGTCCGGGTAATACCTATTCTTAAGGACCGTTATTTTCCCATCTATCCCCTTTTCAAGCTTCTCCTCATCGTAATTTCTTTTAACCGCTAGTATTACATCAGCTTTGTTGTATAGGTCCGATGAGCCGGAAATCTGTTCAAAATCCATCTCAGAGACTTTACTGAGTGTTTTATTAGGATGTAGTACTAGAATGATATGAATCTTATAAGCTTTTGCTATATCTGAGAGCCTTTGAGCAAAATCACCTTGTTTCTCATACTTCTCAGATGATTTTTCAATGCTCAATATACTCATAAGGTTATCGACTATTACCAGATCAGGCTTATTAAATTTGATCTCCATCTCCATCAGCTGTATAAGCTCCTCTGTTGTCTTTAGCTTAGAGTCTCCTTTGTTGAAGATGGTAAACTTTCCTTCATGCCATTTCTTAAGAGCTTCAAGGACCGGCTTCTTTGGTTCCTTGTAAAATCTTTTATTGATCTTCTTGAAGTCAAAATATCTGTCATCTCTTCCGATTACTGCCTTATATAGGTTATTTATTAGAATCTCCTGCAACCCTTCCCCTGCTATCAATAAGCTTTTATGCCCTGTGTTGATAGCTGAAGCTAGTATTTGATTGATTAAAGTACTTTTCCCTCCGTTACTTCTACCGGTTACAAGAGTTAGGATTCCAGGACCTAAATCATTGATAGCGTAATCGATTGATGTCAATCCGGTTGAAATATACTTCCCCTCTGTCTCCTCCAATCCTTTGTATGGATCGGTATCAAGATTCCTTAATCCTTCTATCTTTTGAGAAGCTGACCGGATGATTTCTTCGATTTGTTTTGCTCCGTACTTAAGGAATACATCAGTAATATCTTTTAATCCTTTGAATGCTGCTCTATCCGGCAATTTAACGCTGATATTGAACTCTCTAATAAATCCCTGCTCCATCCTAGATCCTGCTTCATCGTTATCAGCTAGTACAATCAAGCCAGGGAACTTCTTGAGGAACTCTCCTTCCATCCTGAAAAGTTTATCCAGGCTATTTGCTCCGGTTCCTATAGAGGAGACATTACTGAACCCTATTTGATGGAGGATCATTGAATCGAACTCTCCCTCTGTTATGATTAAAGGTTCTTTTGTAGATAGATTTGACTTGTTAAACAATCCAAATATGGAGCCTTTAACCGAATAATACTTCGGCTGCGGATTCTTGAGATTCTTGACCTTACCGCCTATCAGAGTTCCTCTGTTATTGTGGTATGGTATCAGGATGTTTCCTTCATGATCTGATAGGTTAAAACATGAGGCGGTTTCTTCAGCTATGCCTCTACTAAGCAAATACTCGATTTGAGATTCGGTCAGGTCCTTTAATTCGATTGTCAGTTCACTCCTTGACATCTCATCTGATGTATCATCAAGTAAATCATACTTCTCAAGCATTTCAGGGAAATTAAGGCCCTGCTCTTGGTGAAATCTGTAAAGGTCAATCCTCTCCTTACAAGTAAAACAATAAAATTGTAAAGCCTTGGGATCCCAGCTCATTGATGGAGTTCTATCTCCATGAGCATGAGCTGCTTTGTTAGGACATCGATATTTGGTTCCTATTCTCTCAAGGCCAATACCATCTGATATTATTGATTCGGCCTCTTGCCCTATATGCTCCTTAAGTTCCCTGATCGTAATCATGCTTTAATCGCCTCAATTCTGCCTCTTCTAGTTCCTTCAACTTTTCCTCGTATGGTTTTATCTTGATTTTAGGCTTGTTCTTCATCTTCTCAAGCTCAGCAGCTTCTAACTCTGCCATTTTTACATTGTAATCCTTATATACCGGCTCTTTCTTTGGACCTGGAGGAGCTTTTACCGACTCGATGTAATCTTCATAACCTCCGTTAAACCATGTTGAGCCATGCATTATATACCGGTATTCTGTCCCCTTGGTTTCCTTCTTGTACTTCTCGATGGCCTTCAGCATTTGCTCCTCTGGTACCTCATTATAGAGCATTAGCTTTTGCTTGGAAGTGACTTTGTTTTTTCCCTTCTTGTTATGGTATGCCTCCCAGACTTTTACAAAATAATCCTCATATGGTTTTTTTGTAGAAGCTGAATAGGAAGAAAGATCAATCGCTATTTCTTTAATATTTTCTTTCTTTCTTTCTTGGTTGGCAGTTCTACCAATGGTACCTTTGGTAGTTTCACCAATCCCCTCTTGGTAGTTTAACCAATTGGTGGAATTACCATTGGTAGTTTCACCAACCCCTTTAGTCCACGATGTCCAATCTTTATTAAAAGATATTAATCTTTTATTATGCCCTATTACCTGTATAATGATTTTCCTTCTCTCGAGATCCTTCAAAGCTCTTTGAATTTGTCTCCCATCTCTTCCGATTGCATTTGCTATAAAAGATAATGATAAATTGTGTTCTTTTCTATTGAATCCATAAGTGTATCTCCAGATAATTTGAATTATCTCGTATTGAGTAGCGGTTAATTTTGCCTTTGCTGTATTTTCAAGTATTTCATTTGCGAGACGAGTAAACCCATTTTCCAATTGAACGCTCTTCACATTAATTCTCACCTTCTCCCCTTTGTGCCTTGTCTCCTCTTCTTGTAATGCTGCTTATTGATTTCAAGAGCCATATAATGGATATCTGGATTCTTTGCAGCTGCTCCGTATAGTTCCTGGATGTCAAGATTATTGAATATTCTGCAATCATCATCCATCTGCTTGTAAAGATTCGCTAATCTTTGAACCATTAAAAACTCTGTGCTGTTTAGTTGGAATTTAATAATCGAGATTCTTGCATAATTACATTTTCGCTCCAAATAAACAAAAACACCTTAATAAGCATCTATGATGCCTAAATTCTGAAATGAAGTTTATGGGTTTCTACGGCATTTTAAGCTATTTGAGTAACGAC
>Ga0265295_1000539_pt1 | contig 76021 bp, 74 predicted proteins | sample Munlansysbiofilm_FD_192503 | JGI IMG/M metagenome (GOLD analysis project Ga0265295, IMG submission 192503) | Leachate microbial communities from a municipal landfill in Southern Ontario, Canada - Methane capture system biofilm | ecosystem: Engineered > Solid waste > Landfill > Unclassified ...
TACCAAGCTTTTACTAATTTGAACTTCTTTACAGTTCCTCTTAGTAGAAGCTTTTTTTTTGCCCCTCTATCCCTCTCATCCTATCCATCCTTTGTTGGTTTTTATCCTTTTATTTGGTTTGTTTATTCACTTATGTTATAATAAATAAAAACTAGGAATAAAATTGAATAATAATCAAAATAATCCATTACATGGAATTAAATTAGAAATGATAATAAATTCTTTGGTTGATAACTACGGCTGGGATGAACTAGGTAAAAAGATTAATATTAATTGTTTCAATTATGAACCAAGTGTTAAATCTTCTTTAAAATTTCTTAGAAAAACTCCATGGGCGAGAGAAAAAGTTGAAAAGCTTTATTTATCAATGATTAATAAATGAATTTATTATATAAATTCTTTAATTTCACTCTAAAGAGAAATATTAATATAAATTATATTACTATTATAAACTTTAAAATATTAGGATAATTTATGATTAGAAAAATAGATATAAATAGTGAAGAATTTCAAATTGAATTAGAATTAACAAAACAATTTACAGATAAGGTTTTAGAAGAGCATAATCTTGTGTATAATCCAGATGATGAAGTTAATGAATCTATACAAATGGGATTAACAAGAAATAAATTAATTTATGGAAAAAGATTTTGTCCTTGTTTTATGGTTATTGGAGAAACATTAGAAGAACAAGAAAAAAGTGAAAATAGACTTTGTCCATGTACTCCAGCATTAACTAAAGAAATACCACTTAAAGGTTCATGTCACTGTGGAATTTATTGTACAAAAGAAAAAGCAGAAGAAACAAAAAATGAACTTAGTATGCACGATGCAATTGCAACACATTCAAGAGGATTAACAAAAGATGAGTGCGAAAAATTATTGCTTAAAGAAGAAATTAATTCTCAAGAGTTAGAATCATTACTTGAAGCAAGAGAATTAGGTTTTGTAAAATTTAATTTAGTTGATACAAGAGAATGGATGGAATGGGTTGGAACAAGAATAAAAGGAACAGATTATTTAATACCTACAACGTCATTTTATCATGCACTTGAAAGAATTAATAACCAAAAAGATATTCCTGTTATAGTTTATTGTCATAGTGGAAGTAGAAGTGCATATTGTCAAAGAATAATGCTTGATTTGGGATTTAAATCAGTTGCAAATTTAGACTATGGAATTTCTTCTTATGGTGGAGAAAGAGAGAGTGGAGATAATTAACATTTAAAGAAATGTATCTTAGTCATAAGATACATTTTCTTTAAAATCATCAGAATACTTTTTTAATAAGTGCATAATTGAGATAAAAAAGGTCACCATTGCAGGACCAATAATCATTCCCCAAAAACCAAATGTTGAAAGACCAGCAACTATTGCAAAGAAAATCAATAATTCATTTACGCTAGTGGGTGTTTTTACTACTTTTTTATTTATATATTTTATTATCATTGGTTTTACAAATGTATCTGCAAATATTGAAATTACAACTATAGAATAAATTGCAATAATAAAGGCATTTGTTATTGAATTTGTTGTTGCTTCATAGATTACAATTGGAAGCCACATAATTACTCCACCAATGACTGGAATTAAAGATGCAAATCCATATAAAACTCCAAATAGTAATCCATCATAATTAAAAAAAGTTAAGAAAAAACCAAATAAAAAACCTTCAAATATTGCAGTAACTAAAATTGAGTATAAAACAACTGTCATTACATTTGATGATTCACTAAATAAAATTACTGAATCTTCTTTTTTAATTGGTAATAGTTCTTTTATGAAAGTTAAAAGCGGGGTAGAATAAATGGTAAAGAAGAAGAAAAATATTAAAATCATCACCATATCAATCATAAATTTAGCAGAATTCTTTCCTAAATAAGCACTAATAGCAAATATGTCTTGTACAGTTTTTCCTACATCAATTTTTGAACTAAGATTATCTAAAAAATTATTCATAAAGGCTAGATTTACAGATTTTTCTTGTATAAAAGTTTTTATATCATCCAAATTTCTTACTAATAGTTCTTGATCAACTTGATTGAAAAAATTAATAAATGAAAAAATACAATATAAAATAGGAATAAAAAATAGTGCAGCAAGTGCAATTGTAATAAATGATGTAGCAGCAATTCTACTTCTTGATTTTTTTTCTAAAAAAAGTGTTAAAGAACTAGTTGCAACAGTTAATAATATTGATACAAGAATAGCTTTTAAAAATGGATTGAATAACTCAACCATAAAAAATATCATTACAATTGCAATTGCAACTATAAAATAGACAGCTTTCAAAATAGCTTTCCTTGAGTTAAATCATCATCTAATTTTTGATTTCCTGGATATGAAAGTCTAAACATTTCATATGTTTTTATACTTGCTACTCTTCCTCTGGCCGTTCTTTCTATATATCCATTTGCAAGTAAATAAGGTTCAATTGCATCTTCAATGGTACCTTCGTCTTCACTAAGTGCTGCTGCAATTGTAGAAAGTCCCATAGGTTTTCCTCTATTTGAAATTAGAAGTTCTAGTAAATTTATATCCATTTCATCAAATCCACTTTCATTTACCCCTAATTCATCTAAAGCATATTTACATCTTTCTATATGAACTAATTTTTCATTTTCTACTTCAGAAAAATCTCTTACTCGTCTTAACAGCCTCAATGCAACTCTAGGTGTACCTCTACTTCTTTTTGATATTTCTAATGATGCATCATCTTCGCAAAATTTCCCTAGCTTAATTGAAGCTTTTTGAATGATTTTTGCTAACTCTTCGTGCGTATAAAATTGCATTCTAAAATGCATACCAAATCTTTCTCTTAGAGGATTTGAAAGCATTCCTGCACGTGTAGTTGCTCCAATTAGAGTAAATCTTGGTAAATCTATTTTTACAGTTTGAGCAGCTGGTCCTGAACCAATTATTATATCTAATCTATAATCTTCCATAGCTGGATATAAAATTTCTTCTACAGCAGGACTAAGTCTATGAATCTCATCAATAAATAAAATATCACCTTCTTCAAGATTAGTTAAAATTGCAGCTAAATCTCCACTTTTTTCTATCATAGGTCCAGCTGTGATTTTTATATTTGTATTCATTTCATTTGATATTAAATATGATAAAGTTGTTTTACCAAGTCCAGGAGGTCCATAAAATAATATATGATCTAGTGCTTCTTTTCTTTTTTTAGATGCATCAATAAAAACTCTTAGATTTTTCTTGATTTTTTCTTGACCAATATAATCATCCCAGTTTGAAGGACGTAGATTTACTTCTGTACTTTCTTCTTCAAATGATATTTGTTCAACTTCTACTAATCTTTCCATTTATATTAATACTCTTCATTTTTTGATGGAAATGAGCTGTTTTGTACATCATTTCTATATTGATTCACTGCTTCTTTTACAAGTTCTGCCCCATTTAAATAGTGTCTTACAAATTTTGGTTTAAACTCTTCAAAAAATCCTAACATATCCGACCAAACTAGAACTTGACCATCAGTTACATTTCCTGCACCAATCCCAATTATAGGGATATTTACAGCTTCAGTGATTTTTTTTGCAACATCACTCATAACCCCTTCTACAACAATTGAAAAAGCTCCAGCTTTTTCAACTGCAATTGCATCACGAATTAACTGTTCTTCATCTTCTTTTGATTTTCCTCTGACTTTATATCCACCTTCGCTTCTTACATATTGAGGCATCAATCCTATATGTCCCATTACAGCAATAGAATTTGAAGTTAGATGTTTTATAATATCAGCTCTATCTTCTCCACCTTCTATTTTAACTGCTGCTGCATTTGTTTGTCTATATATTTCTATACAGTTTTTTAATGCTTCATCTTTATTTATGTAAGTTCCAAATGGCATATCTGTAATTACAAAGGCTTTTTGTGCTCCTGTACAAACTGCATTTGTATGATATATCATTTGTTCTAAAGTTGCAGAAAGTGTATCAGGACGCCCAGCAAAACTCATATTAAGGCTATCTCCTACAAGAATCATATCTGCTATTTCTTCAAATAATTTTGCAAAAAGTGCATCATAAGCTGTAATAACAGTTAATTTTTTTTGATTTTTTGATTTTTTGATTTTTGTTATGTTCATTTTTTCAAAATCATTTTTTATTATGCTCATTTTTTTTCCTAATATCTGTTAATAACTTTTTATGATTATATCTAAAACAAACTTTTTTAATAAAAATTTTAATATTTGCTATAAAAAATTAAAATTTAAAGAACTTGTAAATATCTGTTTCGTTAGAATTATAGATACAAAACTCAAAATAAACTAAAAAAGTATTCTTATGAACAATGAAACAAATATTCAACAACATTTAGCAGAGCAAACAATTATGTTTGCAAGTATTACAAAATGGATTTTTTTATCCTCTTTAATTGGTGCTTTAGTCGGAGTAGTTGTATCTTTATTTTTAAAACTTTTAACATATTGTGAAAATTCAAGATCATTACTTCCTTTTGATTATTATTATACATTACCTTTTGCTTTAGCAATAACAGTTTTTGTTGTAAAAAAATTTGCTCCAAGTGCTCAAGGGCATGGAACAGAAAAGGTAATTGAAGCAATTCACAAAAATTCTGGAAAGATTAATGTAAGTGTTGTACCAACTAAACTTTTTGCAACGGTTCTTACAATTTTTTCAGGAGGTTCAGTTGGAAAAGAGGGACCTGGAGCGCAAATTGGTGCATCATTAGCTTCATTTATTGCAATGAAACTAAGATTTTCTGCAAGAGATAGAAAAAAAATTGTAATTTGTGGAATTAGTGCTGGATTTGCATCTGTTTTTGGAACACCACTTGCCGGAGCAATTTTTGGAGTGGAAATATTGATTGTTGGTGGTTTAATGTATGATATTTTATTACCTTCAATAGTTGCAGGATTTTCTGCTTTTTTTGTTGCAAAAATGTTAGGTATAAGTTACACATATTTTAATATAGCGTTTTATTCAAATTTTGATTTTAATTATGTATTGATTTCAAAAGTTATAATTGCAGGAATCTTTTTTGGATTGGTTGCAGATTTTATAATTACAGCATTAAGTACTTTTCATAAATACATTAGTGCAATAAAAATGAATTATATTTTAAAAGCATTTTTAGGTGGAATTTTTATAGTAGTTTTAACATTAGTTGTTGGAGAACATTATTTAGGAATAGGTTTCCAAACTATAAAAGATGCTTTATCAACGGATAAAATGATAAATGAAAATATTCCTTGGTATACCTTTGTATTAAAAACAATTTTTACCTCATTAACTTTGTCTTTTGGTGGCAGTGGTGGGGTTATAACTCCAATTTTTTATGTTGGTGCAACAAGTGGTAATTTTTTTGGATATTTAGTTGATGGATATATTCCATTATTTGCTGCCTTGGGTTTTGTTAGTGTCTTAGCAGGAACAACAAGTGCTCCAATTGCTGCAATGATTATGTCAGTTGAACTTTTTGGTATGGATGTTGGTCATTATGCTGCAATTTCAATTATTATTGCATTTTTAATGACAGGGCATAGAAGTGTTTTCCCTTCACAAGTTTTATCAATGAAAAAATCAGAAGCCATAAATGTAAAATTAGGTGATGATATAGAAAATACACAAATGACATATACAACAAGATTTTTTATAAATATTCAAAGAATATTCAACTTGATAGTTAAAAAAAATTTAAAAAATACAGAAGATAATAAAAATAAGTAATTAATAGTTTAAAAGTAGATTTTGGATAAAATATTTAAAAATTAAACATAGGGTTAGCATTTTGAAAAAATTAGTAGGTTATATTACATCATCACTACCAAGCAATAATTTTACTATTGATTTAGCTTATAGTATGAAAGAATCAGGTGTTGATATTTTAGAGTTAGGAATTCCTTTTTCTGATCCTGTTGCAGATGGTCCAGTTATTGAAAAAGCAAATTTAATTGCTTTAAATAATGGGTTTAAGTTAAAAGATTTATTTGAAGTATCTTCTAAAATTGGACAAGATATTGATACCTTATGGATGGGGTATATGAATCCATTTTATCATTATGGAATGGAAAAATTCTTACAAAAAGCAGAAGAATATAATATTCAAGGAACAATTATTCCTGATCTTCCTTTTGAAATGGTTCAAAATTATGAAAATTTATTTGTTAAATATAATAAAACAAATATTTCGTTTGTTGCACCTACAGATAGTGAAGAAAGAATTAAGCAATTAGTATCAAATGCAAAAAAATTTATTTATATGGTTGCTTATGCTGGAATAACAGGAAGTGGTCAAAAAGAGGATTTGTCTTTAATTATTCAAAATGTAAAAAAATATTCACAAACTCCGCTTTATATTGGTTTTGGTGTTGATGAAAAAACATGTAAAGAAAAAGTTAATGGTGTTGATGGCGTAATTGTAGGAAGTGCATTTGTAAAACATATTATTGATGATAGTTTATCAAATGAAGAAAAAATAAAAAAGATTTCTTTAGTGGCAAAAGAGATAAAAGATAAAATTAACGAATAAATTATGCATATTTTAAATCAAGACGTTGAATTTTTAGAAGAGAATAGAACTTGTTCTTATTTTGATGAAAAGCTTTCAGATATTAGATATAGATATATATATTCTTGTTCTACTGAACTTTATCAAAAAATGCTAGAAAGAGGCTGGAGAAGATTTGGAAGAATGCATTTTGTTCCAGAATGTAAAACTTGTGATAAATGTGTTTCTATGAGAATAGATGTTGAAAATTATAAATTCTCAAAATCTGAAAAAAGAGTTATCTCAAAAAATAAAGATACAAAACTTTATATAAGACCACCATCTCTTACTATGGAACATTTAAATTTATATGATAAATATCATAGATTTATGAATGATAAAAAAAATTGGCCATATACACCAATTGAACCTGAAGATTATTCTAAATCTTATGTTGAAGCTACAGAAAATTATGCAAAAGAATTTTTATATGTAAGAGATGATAAGTTAATAGGTGTTGCTTTGGTGGATATTTTACCTCAATCAATTTCTGCAATTTATTGTTACTATGATCATGATTATTCTGATTTATCAATTGGAAAATTTTCTATTTTAGCACAAATAAAAATCGCAAAAGAACTTAAAATACCGTATATATATTTAGGTTATTGGATACAAAATCATTTTTCAATGGGATATAAAGAAGCTTATTCACCTTTTGAGATTTTAAAAAACAGAGCTTCTTTAAATGAAACACCTATTTGGAAAAAAAATGAAATATAATATCGTTGTAATAATAAGTATTATAATTTGTGCTATAATCTCTTGGATTTTTAGTTATTATTTAGCATTAGTTGTAGTTGGCGAAAGTAGTGCTTTTTTTAAAATAGCACAATTAATTGTAGTAATAATTTCAATGACAACTTTTTATGCTCCAATAAAATATATATTAATTAAATTTATGAATCTTGAAAAAGAAGAAAGAGAGAAAAATGAATAGATACTTAGTATCTTTTTTAATATTAACTGCTACTTTATTTGCAGAAACTGCAACATTAAATGAAGAAAAAACAATTGAAGATAATGTAGTTTTAACTGAACCATACAATCCAAATGTTGATTGTTTAATATTAGAAGATGAAAATTCAATTATATGTAAGTTTGAAGTTATTAGAGATCCTATAAATGAGCAACTAATAACGATTAATTGGATAAGTCCAACAGGTGAAATCTCAAGAAGTAGAGAAATGATAATTCCAGCTGGAGATAGCTCTGCTTATGATTATAGATATATTGATGGTAGAGAAAATGGAAAATGGGATTTTAGAATAATTTATAATGGAAAAGAGTATTCATCTCAATTTGAATTGAAATAAATACTTTTTATTTACTAATTAAGTAAAGAGTCTCTCTTAACTTATTAGTAATTTTGTTATGTTATATGTAAAAAAAGACATAATCCATGCAGTTGATGTTGTAAAAATAAATAAGTACCATAAATATTTCCAATTTCCTGCCTCTTTTACAAATACCATAGAAGCTGCTAAACAAGGTAAATAAATCATTATAAATACAATAAATGACATTGCTGAAGCAAATGGAATATTGTTTTTTATTTTTTCTATTAAACTATCAGAAGTTTCGTCATTTTCTCCACCTAATCCATAAAGAATTGATAATGTTGAAACAACTATTTCTTTTGCTGCAAGCCCTGTTTCAAGAGCTACAGACATCTTCCAATCAAATCCTAAAGGTCTAAATAGTGGTTCACTAAACTTACCAATATATCCTAAATAAGAATTTTCAAGATTATATAAACTTAATTCATTTTGTAAATTGAGTTTTTCTTCTTCATTTGTAGTTAGTTCTATTTTTTTGTTAAACGATTCCTCAATATCAAGATGTTTTGGATAGTTACTTGCAAACCAAATAAGTAAAGAAGCTGCTAAAATATAAGTTCCTGCTTTTTTTAAATACATCATAGCTTGATTTGAAACAGTATGCCAAATCAATTTAAATGATGGAAGTCTATATTTTGGCATCTCCATAACAAAAGGTTCATCTTCACTTTTAAATACAACAATTTTTAATATTTTAGCTGCAAATAAACCTAAAATAGCACCACAAATATAAATTAAAAATAATACATTTCCTGCATTATGTTCTCCAAAAAAAGCTCCTACAAAAAGTACATAAATAGGAAGTCTTGCCCCACATGACATGAAGCCAATGATAAATAAAGTTAATAATCTATCTTTTTCATTTTTTAAAGTTCGTGCAGCCATATATGCAGGAACTGAACAACCAAAACCAGTTACCAATGGGATAAAAGATTTTCCATGAAGTCCAAATTTATGGAAAAACCCATCAAGTAAAAAAGCAACTCTACTCATATAACCTGTTGTTTCAAGTAAAGCAATTCCAAAAAATAGTATAACTATATTAGGTAAAAATAAAATTACTGAACCAACTCCTGCAATTATTCCATCACCTATAATAGAAGAAAGTTGATTTTCTCCTAAAATTTGTTTTGTATTATTGATAATACTTGCAAAAAAAGCATCAATTAAATCCATAGGAATATTTCCTATTTCAAAAGTTAGTTGAAATAATCCCCACATTAAAAATAGAAAAATTGGAAGACCAAAAAATTTGTGAATTAAGAAAGAATCAAACTTTTCAGTTAAAGTTTTTTCTTTACTAGAATCTTGTTTTACAGTTTCTGTAACTGCACCTTTTGCAAAAGCAAATTTTTCATCATTGAATATATCTTCTATATTTTTCGTTCCAAAGTGAATGTATAAATGTTTAAATGCTTCATTTAAAATAGGTTGTAGTTTTATCCAAATAGGATCTTCACTAAAAAGTTTATAAGTTTGTTTATCTTCTTTTAAAAGTTTTATAGCAAGTTGTCTGTAAGTTTGATTTGTTTTATAATTACATTCATTTAATAACTTTATGATTGTTTCTATCTCTTCTTCTATAACATCAGAAAAAAATAGTTTTGTCGGAAGTTTTTCATTCTCAAATTTATTTACAATTTCATCTAAAAGATTTTTTATTCCTATTTTTTTTGCTGCACTTGTTTTTATACAAGGTTTACCCAAAATTTTACTTAATTGAATTTCGTCTATAAAAATTGATTCTTTTTCAGCTTCATCACTCATATTAAGTGCAATAATCATCTTTTTATCTAAAGCTAATAATTCTGATGTTAAAAGTAGATTTCTTTGTAAATTTGTAGAATCCAACACATTTAAAATAATATCATAAGGAGAATTATCCAAAAATTCTTTAGTAACTTTTTCTTCTAAAGTATAGTTATTTAAAGAATAAGCACCAGGTAAATCAATAATTTGAATTTGATAATTTTTGTATTCTAAAAAAACTTCTTCTTTTGCAACTGTTACTCCCGAAAAATTTCCAACTTTTAATCTAGCATTTGATAAAGAATTAATAAGCATAGATTTACCAACATTAGGTTGCCCTACTAATGCTATAGTTATGACATTAGTTTGCATATTTAACCTCTATTTTTGAAGCTTCACTTAATCTTAATGCTATTTTTGATTGGTTTACTTTTATTTCGATTGTACTTTTTGTAAGAGTTAGACCTTCGATTGTTACAATTACACCTTTTGTTATGCCAAAAGAGTATAATCTATTCTTTAAGATATTATCACAATTAATTGCAACAATTTCAACAGTTTCATTTAATTTTAATTCATCTAAAGTCATTTTTTTCCTCATTTAGGATTAATAATGATTATTATAATATAATTAGCCTTTCTTATAGTTAAGTATGATAAATGCTTGATTGTAATTTTGGTTTACTTTGGATATACTATTAACTCGCTATAAAATTTTTAAGGGTGATTTTTATGCTAAATGAAAATAATAATAATGCAGAAATAATTGATGAACTAAAAAAGATTGTTAAACAAAAAGGATTAAAATATACTGAACAAAGAGAGATTGTTTTAAGTATATTATTACACGCAAAAGAACATTTAACAGCAGAAGAGATTTATAATCAAATTAAAAAAGATTACTCTGATTCTAATATTGGAATTGCTACAGTTTATAGAGCACTTAGTTTTTTAGAAGAAGTTGATTTAATTACATCAATAACTTTTGGAACAGATGGAAAAAAATATGAAAGTAATGCAAAATCTCATCATGATCATCTAATTTGTACTAATTGTGGCAAAATAGTTGAGTTTATTGATGATGAAATTGAAAAAAGACAAGATAAGATTGCTAAGAAAAATAAATTTAAAATATCAAGTCATTCAATGCAACTTTATGGAGTTTGTGAAAATTGTCAAGAGTCATAGTATATTAAGGTTTCTTAATATACTATTTTTTAATCTAGATATAATTTTTATAAAATTTCTGCTTTTATTTCATTAACCCAGTTTTCAATTCTCTCTTCAGTTAAATCACTTTGATTATCTTCATCTATTACTAATCCAACAAATTTAGTGTCAATTTGAGCTTTTGAACCATCATGATAATAACCTTCAGTTGAAGTAAATCCTATAACTTTTGCTCCACTAGATTTAATTTGTTCGTAGATAATTCCTAAAGCACTACAAAATTCATCACTATAACTTTCTTGATCTCCTAAACCAAAAAGAGCAACAGTTTTATTTGATAAATTTAATTTAGAAAAATCTCCCCAAGCGTCTTCCCAATCATCATTTAATTCACCATCCCCCCAAGTAGAACCACCAAGAATAAGTTTATCATATTCATTTATTTTATCTATTTTTGTTCCTGCTAAATCAAATACTTCAATATCCCCAAGTTTTGAAGCAATTTTATTTGCTATCTCTTCAGAATTTCCTGTACTACTTGCAAAAAATATAGCTGTTGCCATTTGTCATATTCTCCTAATTATTTTTTATTATTGATCTTAAAGAGTAAGGAATAGCTTTTATTTGATACTCTTCATTTTTTAATTCGTCCACATAAACAGGTATTTGTTTAGTAAATTCATTGTTCTTTGGATAAGCTAAATATATTTGAAAATATTCACCTTTTTTTATAGATTTTATTGCACCTTTTAATTCATCTTTTATATTTGGTTTTTTAACTTCTATATCTTTCCAAGATGTATAAATTTTAAGTCCAACAAAATCTTTTGATTTAATGCAAATAGAATCTCCTAAATCAATTACTGTTTTGTCTATGTGGAGTTTTTTTATCTTTTTTAATACAAATTCATGAAATAATAAATGTTTATCAATTAATAATTGTAAATTGTTATTTGTAAAACAAATTGAAATTAATTTTGCAATAGGTAATAATTGTTTGTTTGAAATAAAAAGAGATGTTTTTTTATTAGGATTTAAATAATTGTTAATTATCTTCGTAGAATTAATACAGAATTTAAAATGTCTATTATTTTTATTTTGAACTTTTATGAAACTTGTAGGAAGTAAACTTTTTATTTTATAAGAAAATGCACTTTCTAATTGATAGTTTGATAATTTTCTTTGTTCATATTTTGAAAAATGACAATAAGAATCCAAAATATTATTGCTAAGATTTAAAAATAGTTGTCTTAATCTATTTACAGAATTAAATTCATCAAAATCCTTTGGTAAATACTCTTCTTTTTGAGAAAAGCCTATTAAATTTTTTTCTAACATTTTAATTCCTTGTCACATTTTGCATAACATTCATTACAATCTTTTATTCCCATGATTTTTACATATTCATCATATACGCATGAGATTGATCTTTTTGCACAAATAAAAGGTATATTTTTCTTTTTTGCTTCATTTTTATATTTCAGCATTGTATTATGATTTAAAAAAGATGTAAGCATTACTATACAATCAGTATCTTGTGGAACTTTTTTCTTGGGAGCTGAAGATTTTTTTCTTGCATCCCAATGATTAATAGTTTTTGCACCTAAATCAGTAAGCATTGATGAAATTTGAGAGATTTGGTCTCCTCCAATAATTAGAATACTCATTTTAAATCCTTTTAACAAGTGCAACCAGTAGGTTTTACTAAATTTTTTTTATTTTTTATTTCCATACAATCAAACATAATGCATCCTTTATATTGATAATCATTATTGAAATATTATAGAAAGTAAACTTAAAATATAATTAATATTAAGAATGATTATCAATAAAATGTAAAAGATTAAATAATGTTGTAATTTATGATGGAAAGTTATATATGAAAATTAAAAATTTAAAAAAAGATAATAACTAGGAAAATCCTAGTTAAAAGTTTCTATACATCTATTTTTTTGAGTTCTCTTATAATTGCAGCTATTTCTTGAGAATATTCTCTAGCTTCTCTACTATTATATTTCCATCCACCATTATAACTGCTCCATACTTTTGTCCAGTCATTTTTGTGGATTTTTTGCCAATAAGTTAATTCATCAATTGCATTTTTAGTTGCAAATTTAAAATCAGAAATTAATTTTGTTGCTAACATATTTCTATTCCATGCAGTATCTTTTGCATTTTGTCTACTAATAACAGTTTTTATATTAGCTTGGTATAAACCAAAATCTTTTGAATCCAAGTTAACCATCACTTTCCCTAGTCCTGACTCTTTAATTGCTATAGCCATTAATGAGTAACTAAGACCATGAGCTTGACCTTGTTTTTTTATCTCTTTAAGTGTTTCAATTTCGTCTTGCGTTAAGTTTTTTATATCAAAATCTGATGCAAAAACATTAGAAATAAATAGTAGAATAAGTAGTATTGCTCTTAATCTCAATGCTTTCTCCTTTGTTTTTTCTTTAAATAAAGTAGCCGATTATACAAAAAATTTATAAAATTGTCAAATATTACTATATTTTGCTTGTTTTTTTAGGATTGATTAATAATTTATTTAGTTAATTAAAACTATAATTCCAAAAAAATTTATGAGAATAAAAAGACATTGGAAAAGAAAGAATTTAAGAAAATAATTAAAGAGATAGGGTTTTCTTCTCAAGGTAAATTTGCAGAAGAAATAGGTGTAAAAGCAACGACTTTTACAACATATAAAGTGATTCCGACACATATAAAAAGGATTACAAAATTAGCTTTATTAGCTAAACAAAATGGAGTGAGTTTAGAAGAAATAAGAAATTCACTTAAGGTAGATTAGAGAGAATCTCTAATCTTTAAAGAAAATATTTATTATAAACCTATGTTTATATATTTTCTAACTTTTTTCATCTCTTCAAAATCAAATTTAGATTCAATTTTAGTTTTTAAATCATCTTTTATCACATTTCCAAATGGACTTATAATTGCACTTCCTTTTGCCATATTATCATCTGCACTGTTGCATGCAATTACAAAACATTGATTTACAAGAGCTAATGCTTTTGAAATTGATTCATAGTGATCTTTTCTTTTTAATCCCCACATTGCTGGATTTAATATAATATCAGCACCTTTTACTTTTTCCCAAAGTTCTGGAAATCTTAATTCAAAACAAATAAGTGTTGCTATTTTTAAACCATTTATTTCAATAATTTTTATATCTTCAAAATTTCCTGAACTAAAATATTCAAGTTCATCTCCTAATGGAAATAGTTTATATTTTGCTTGAGTATGAATAATTTTTTGATTATGAAAAATATATAAAGTGTTATAAAAATTTCCATCTTTTTTTGTAATAAATGTTAAAGCTATGATTTTATCGATACTAAGTTCATTTATTTCATCTATTGCTTTTAAAGAAAAATTTGATGCCTCTTCCATTCTATCATAAGAAAATCCACTTAAAGCTAGCTCTGGTGCTAAAATCAAAGAGTTATTTTCACATGAATTTATTAATTCTTTTAAATTATTAAGATTTTCTTGAAAATTGTTTGAAGTTTTAATTTGTAGAGCTATTAATTTCATTTATTACCTCATTTAAAATATTTTCGACTGCAACTTTATAACTAACAGCTGTTGCATAACTTGTAGCTTCATATTTTGTCACAATAACAGAATTTGTGTTTGAAGCACGAATCAAAGCAAAACCATACTCAAAATTTATTCTAAGACCGTCTATTTTAACTATATCTTTGATTATTGGAAAACCTCTTTGAATAGTTTTTAATTTTTCATCAATTTTTTTTATGATTAAAAATTTATCTTTTTCATTTACATTTATTTCAATATTTGAACTTGTATAAACTTTTGGAAGTTTATCTAGTTCAACATCAAGATTTATTCCTTCATATAAAAGTTCTATTACTCTAAATGTTGCATAAATTGCATCATCATAACCATAATATCTATCATTGAAGAATATATGTCCTGAAACTTCAGCTGCTAAATCAGCATTTAACTCTTTTAGTTTTAGTCTTAAATTTGAATAACCAGTTTTATTCATAATTGTTTTTGCTTCATGATTTAACTCTTCAAAAATATTTTGTGAATATGTTACTTCTCCAATAATAACTGGATTTTTCATAGTCTTTGAAAAAAGTAAGGCTAACATATCGCCTTTTATATTATATTTTTGAGTTAACACGGCAATTCTATCTGCATCTCCATCATAGGCAAAACCTAAATTATAATCATCAATCAATAAAGCTTTTAAATCTTCTAAATTTTTTTCATTTGTTGGGTCTGGATGATGATTTGGAAACTCTCCATCTGGAGTTAGATGAATTCCTTTATAATTTAGATTTAATTTATCTAAAATATTACATAAAACAGTATTTGCAACTCCATTTCCACAATCAATAATAAAAGGAATTTTAAAATCTTTTAGGTGAGAAAACTGTTTAACCATAAAATCTATATATAAATTTTTAGCATCAAGTTCTATAAAATCAAAATTATCTGGAATTTGTATATTTGGATTTTTTGCTATTCTTTCATATAAAGCTAAAAGTTCATCACCAAAAAATGGTTCGTTGTTTATAGTGATTTTAAATCCATTATATTTTTTGGCATTATGACTTCCTGTAATCATAATAGATGCATTAGGTTTTATTTTTTCATTGTTTATTAAAAATTCTTGAAAAGAGGCAAAATAGTTAACTCCTGTTGCTACAAGTCCAATATTTAAAACTTTACAACCTGAGAGATTAATTCCAGAAATCAATCCATTAAAAAGCATTTGAGAGTGAGTTCTTACATCATAACCAACAACAATATATGGAATAGAAGGAGTTTTTTCTTTTATATGACATCCTAGATAATAACCAATTAATTTGGCATTTTCATAGGTTAAATCCTCGTTTACTATTCCACGAATATCATATTGTCTAAAAATTGTTTTACTTATCATTCTTTTTCTAACTTTAATAAAAAATTGTTTTTTTCATCAATTGAAAATTTAACTTCATCTAAAATTACCCTAAAACTTGGAACTAAAATATCTATCATATTTTGTAAAGTTGCATTTGAAATAGCTTTTGATAACTCTTCGTCTTCAAGTTTTTTAGCTATTTCAGCACAATTTATAGTTTTTCCATAAGGAATATTTAGTAATTCTTTCCAAACTTTTATTTGAAAAGGAGAACCCACAAGTTGTAGTGGAATTTCAAATGTTTTTCGTTGTTTGTTTAAATATTCATTTAATTGAATTTTTAAAATTTCAAAAGCTTCACAGTTTCCTGGAATTACATCTGCGTTTAATGTATTTTTTAAAACTTCAATTTTTGCTTCAATATGAAAAGGTGTAAATGAAGATAGTATTACAATCCCTTTTTTAGATGCAGCTGCAAACATTTCACCTAAAGGTGTTGAAAAAGTCGTTGTAACAATAACTTCTTTTGTTTCAAAATTATATTTTCTCATGGCGGAATTTTAACATAATCATATATAAGATATAATTTTAGATGTTAAAAAATATCAATAAAAATATAAAAATTTTGTATGTTGAAGATGATGAAATCGCAAGAGAAAATGGGATTGAATATCTAGAAAATTTTTTTGAAACTATATATGAAGCAAGTGATGCGATAATTGCTTTGCAACTTTATGAGAAATACAAACCAGATATTATAATAACAGATATTCAAATGCCAAAATTAAATGGTTTAGAATTTGTAAAAAGAATAAGACAAAAAGATAAAAAAACACAAATTATTGTTATTACAGCATTTTGTGATAAAGAGTATTTATTAAAAGCAATTGAACTTCAACTTGTAAAATATCTTGTAAAACCTGTAAAGGAAAAAGAGTTTGAAGAGGCATTGTTTTTATGTGTTAATTCATTGAAAGATGATGTTTCAAATATTGTACAAATTGATAATGAAATATATTTTGATACATTTAATAAAAATTTAGTAATAAATAATGAAATAGTAAAATTAAGAGCAAAAGAGATTTTATTTTTAGAATTACTAATAAAAAACAAAAATAGATATGTAACTTATGAAGAGATTGAAAACTATGTTTGGGCGGATAGTGTTATGACAAAAGATGCTTTAAAAACATTAGTTAAAAACATAAAAACAAAAATTCCAAAAGATTTGATTTTAAATCTTACAAACAGTGGTTATAAAATAAATGTTTGATATAAATATAGTTCTATTTTATGGAATAACTTTTGGAATATTAATTATGACAATTGTATATACATTTGTTAGATATTTATATTCAAAAGAGATATTTTATATTAGTTATTGTTTTATGCAAATTTTCTCTTTGATTTTTATAATCTCATATAGTAAACTTTTTGAAATAAATATTTTGGTTCAAGAGTTTTCTTTGGTTATTGCTTCTATATTTGCTGTAGTATTTGCAATAAATTATTATGAAGGAAATTTTTTTCCAAAAATCACAAACTTTAAAGAGCTTTTATTTAATACATTTTTATTAAATGTTGTTATTTTAACGGCATTTTATCACTATATTTTATTTGAATATTTACCTTATACAATTATTTATGCCATTTTATTTATCTCTTTAATTTTTAATTTAAAGCAAGGTTTCAAACCCGCACTTATTTATGTAATTGGTTGGTCAATTTTTTGTATTTTACTTTTTATTTTTGATTTTAAAAATCTTTATAATCAAATGGGATATTTTGATTTAGTTTTAGTAGTTTTTGCAATTGAAGCTATGCTTTTTACTATTTCAATTGCATATAAATATAATGATTTGAAAATTCAAAACAAAAACTTTGAGAAAATGGTTTTACAGCAATCTAAATTTGTAAAATCAGGAGAAATGATAGCAAATATTACGCACCAATTTAGACAACCCTTAAACAATATTTCATATATTTTAATGAATCTAAAAAAGAGATTTGAAAATAAAAACTTAGATGAAATCTATTTTGATAAAAAAATAAATCAAGCAAATGAACAAGTGATTTTTTTATCAAAAACAATAGATGATTTTAAAGAGTTTTATATTGAATCAAAAGAGAAAGTTTTATTTAGTGTAAAAGAAGCTATAAATAATGCAATAACAATATTAAGTGCAGATTTAAAAAGTAATAATATAGAGTTAGAAGTAAATTTTGAAACTTTTGAAGATATACAGATTTATGGAGTTAAAAATGAACTTTCACAAGTTGTTTTTTCTTTAGTTTCGAATTCAATTGATGTTTTAAAAAATATAAAAAATCCAAAAATAAAAATAGATATTTTTTGTGATTCTGCTGAGGTTAAAATAACTGTTTTAGATAATGCTGGTGGAATAAAAACAAAAAATATAAAAAAGATTTTTGAACCATATTTTACGACAAAAGAGCTAGGAACTGGACTTGGACTTTATTTAGTAAAAATGATTATAGAAGAGAGTTTTTCTGGGAAGATTTTAGTTGAAAATAAAAAAGAGGGCGCTTATTTTTCCCTCTTTTTTGAAAAAGCTATTTAGATTATGGATGAATAAAAGCTAGTTTTTTTACTATTTTAAATTCACTATTTTCTGAAAATATTTCTATATAAACATTTGATGTTTTATTTATGTTTTTATCAAAATCTTTAGTAGTTTCAATAATTAATATCTTTTTAGATTTAGTTCCAGCTTCTAAAGAGAACTTTTCAAATCTTTTTATTTTGAAGTTTTTATCATCTTTTAGTTTTATATCAAAAGTCAAAGCTTTATCTTGTGTATTATGGAAAGTTAAAATATAGTTATTTGAAACTGTTCCATCTTCATTTTTTTTGTAAAGTTCTGTTGTTTTATTTACATTTACTAAAAAATCTTCTTTTTCTAGTGAAAAATAAAATGCTAAAAATATACATAAAAATAAAGAAGCAAAATATGTAATATTTCTTTTTGTCCAAATAGAGATGTTTTGTTTATTTATTACTTTATTTGTACTTCCCCAATTTATTAAAGATTCTTTTCCAAATTTTTGCATAACAATTGAACATGCATCACTACATTCAAGACAGTTTATACATTCAACTTGTAAACCTTTTCTAATATCTATATGAGTTGGACAAACTTTTACACAAGCTTCACATGTTGTGCATTCTTCATTATTACTCCATTGTTTTACTTTGAAAATTGATTTTGCTCCATTTTCATAAACTTTTCCACCTCGATTAAAATCGTAAGTTACTTGTTTTGTATTATTGTCGTATAAAACTGATTGAATTCTAGAATATGGACAAACATAAACACAAAAGTTTTCTTTCATAAAAACAATATCATAGATTAAAAATAGGGCAATACTTATAATAAATAAAATCATAAAACTATGATTTACAGGGTCTTGAATATAAGCAAAAAAATCTTCAGGTGGAACAAAATATAACATAAAGTTTGAAGAGATAATTAAAGTAATAATTCCCCATAAAATTAAAGATATATATTTTTTAATTTGATTTGATTTTTTATTGTAATCAATATCTTTTTGTTTGTTTTTTATTCTTCTTAAATCTAAAATTGTACTTTCTATTAAATCTCTATATATAACTCTAAAGATAGTTTGAGGACATGCCCAACCACACCAAATTCTTCCTAACATTGAAGTCATTGCAAAAATACCAATAAATAAAAACATTAATAAAAAAGGCATAACATAAAGTTCACTTACATTAAAAACCATTCCAATAAAATGAAACTGTAATCTTTCGAAAGATAATAACAATATATGATTATTATTTATTGTTATAAAAGGTATTAGCATTATGAAAATTGTGCTAATAAAATAAACTAAATATCTTTTTTTAGAATAAGACATATTAAACTCCTTTGTTTTTTTTATCATAAGTAAAAATGGTGTTAATTTGGTGGTATTTATTATGAATATGTATATAAAATCTATTGCATATTTTTTATATTAGCTGTATAATTTTGCCAATTTATTAGAGGAAAAGAAGGTGGGAAAAATAAAATATATATTTATATTTTTGTTAATTGGTTTAGTTGATTTATTCGCTGGAAACAGATATGAAATAAAATCAGGAATTGTTGAATATGAAATAGCTGGAAATGCTGAAGGAACTGAAAAAGGTGACACAATAAGTGGAACAAGTAAATTGTATTTTAAAGATTTTGGTAATCTTGAATTGACAGATGAACGTATCATTCAAACAATAATGGGAGAAAAAGAAGAAGAGAGAACAGTCTCAAAAATTATAAATGATAAAATGCTTACAGCAGATTTTAATGATGAAGTAATTTATTCTCAAAAATTAGTTTTAGATGAAGAAAATCCAATTCAAAATATTAAAACTTATGATTCTTTTATTCAAATGGGTGCAAAAAATCTAGGAACAGAAGAAATTTTAGGTTATAAATGTGACATTTGGCAATTAGGTGAAGATAAAATTTGGGTTTACAAATCTGTTCCATTAAAACAAATTAGTCAGTCTTTAGGAATTATTCAAATTCAACAAGCAAAATTTGCAGTATTTAATATAGATATAAAAGATGATAAATTTAAACTTCCACCATTTCCTATAAAACCAATTGAAGAGATTATTGGTGATAGTGAAGCAGAATTTCCAAATATTTCTCCTGAACAAGAAAAAATGATGAATGAAATGATGAAAGAGCCTAAAAAATAAAGATTGTGCATTTAGCACAATCTTCTAATAAAAATCTAATTTAAACTTTTTGTTTCATCTTTTGTAAGAAGATAAACAGCTAATAAAAATGAAATCGAACCTAAGAATGTATTTGTAAGAATTAGTGAACCAACACTAAAGAATAGGGCAATTAAAGAGTATGATTTTTTATTTGTTATAAATGCAATCACAGCTACTAAAATAGTAACAAATCCAATATATCCAAAATAAACAGCTGCTCCCATAAAATCTTTTATTTCGCAAGATAAAGATGCAGAGTTTAGATTACACTGTATTGCTAAGGCTTTATTTGATACAAATCCATATTTAAAGGCAAAGAAAATTCCAGCAAATACTAATGTATAAATTCCTAACTCTTTTAAATCACACAAAGAGATATTTTTGTTTGTGCCTTTATTTAAAATATAAGCAAATGCTAATGCTAAAATAACCCAAATATTAGAGAAAATATTTAAAAAAGTTTCATTGTATATTGTAATAATTGAACCAATAACTAAAACTAAAGCTAATACTTTTTCAAATTTACCAAAATTTAATTTTGAATATTGATTTTTATATAACCATATAAATGAGATGGCTAAAATGATAAATCCATAAATTTCAAAATTTTCATATCTTCCATTGAAAGCTAAATTCATAGTTAAAATGAAAGCAATAAATGAAGCTAAATAGAACAATATACTTGGAATAACATCTGTTCTTTTTTCTTTTATTATATATGAAAGCATAAAATAATAAACAAAAATTTGTGTTAATAACACAACAAAAGCCCATGAAAATTCTAAATAGTTTCTAGCAATAATATTATATTGTTCAACTTGTAACATATAAAGTATTGCAAAAAGAGTATTTATAAAACTAAATAAAAAGATTTTTTTAGTTGATATATCTTTGTTTCTAAGTAATAAAGAAAAAGCAAGGATTAAAACTAATGAACCAAATGCTAAATATTTATAATTTGGAAAATTTGAAACATCTCCACTGAATACATTTTTATCAAGTCTATCTTTATCAAATAATCCCCAGAAACCACCAACAGCACCTTCACTAACTCTTTTCCATGGTTGATCAAAGGCTTCAATGATATTATAATTCCAGTTTTTTTCTTGGGCTAAAGAGACAAAATCTCTTACAAATTTTGCTTGATTGATTTTACTTGGGAAGGCATCTTCTCTCATTCTTCCTTCACTTGGCCAACCTGTCTCTCCAATTAAAATATTTGAAGTTCCTAAAATTTGTTCAACTTCATGTCTAACATCAGCTAAATGTTTGATTGATTCATCTATGTTCATTGGGTCATCTTCCCAATAAGGTAAAATATGAATAGTTACAAAATCAGTTACTTCTTTGATACTTGGGTGTTTTAACCAAAATTCCCAAACATCAGCATAAGTTACTTTTACATTTGGAAGAGCAGTTTTTACTTCTTGTATATATTCATAAAGTTTTTTATCAGAGATATCTCCTCTTAATAAAACTTCATTTCCAACAATTACAGCTTTTACAATTTCAGGATTTTCATTTACTAATTTAATTAAAGTTGATATTTCATCTTTTGTTTGTTTTTCATCTGAACTAACCCAAGCTCCCATAAGCATTTGAAGATTAAATTCTCGTGCTATCTTTGGAATCATTTCTAAACCTACAGTTGAGTATGTTCTAATACAAGTTGTATATTTAGAAAGAAGTTTTAAATCATTTCTTACTTGTTCTTCTGAAATTACTAAACCTTTATCAAATAAGAAAGGTGATTCATCTTTTGCAAAAGGTGCATACGATACGCACTGAAGTTTTGAAAAAGAGTTTGAATCATCTTTTAATATAGCTTTTGCTCCTAAATAGTACCAAAAGAATAAAGCAACAAAAACACTACATAATGTTAAAAATATTTTTTTCATTTTTTTCCTAATTCCTGATTTGACCTGAACCGTAAATTTTATATTTAAATGTTGTTAAATCATTTATTCCCATTGGTCCTCTTGAGTGAAGTTTATTTGTAGAAATACCAACTTCAGCTCCAAGTCCAAATGCTCCACCATCTGTAAATCTCGTACTTGCATTTGCATAAACACAAGCTGCATCAACTTCACTCAAAAATTTATTTACTGCTGTATAGTTTTCACTTAAAATTGATTCAGAGTGTCCTGAACCATATTTTTGAATATGTATGATTGCTTCTTCAATATTTTTTACAATTTTTATATTTAAAATATTTGCTAAATATTCTGTACTATAGTCTTCAATAGTTGCAGGAATAGCTTTTATAAACTTTAATGTTTCTGGACAAGCTTTTAAAATTGTTCCTTGTTCATTAAAAGCATCTTCTAATCCATTTAAAATATATGGAGCTATATCTTCATGGATTAGTAAAGTTTCTATTGAATTACAAGCACTTGGTCTTTGGCATTTTGAATTAATTACAATATCAATAATTTTTGCAGCAGCAGCATCTTTATCTATATAAATATGGCAAATTCCTTTATCATGTTTTATTACTGGAATTGAAGAATTTTCACTCACAAATTTAATAAGAGCTTCTCCACCACGTGGAACTATTAAATCAACATATTTATCTTGTTTTATAAGTTTTGCAACACCTTCTCTACTTGAATCAGGAAGTAAAGATATAGCTTGTTCAGGAAGTTTATTTTTTGCTAATACTTCTTTTAATACAACAGCAATTGCTTTATTTGAGTGTTCAGCTTCTTTTCCACCTTTTAAAACACAAACATTTCCACTTTTAAAACACAGTGCTGCTGTATCACTTGTAACATTTGGTCTACTTTCATAAATAATTCCAATTACTCCAATTGGAATTGATATTTTTTGTATATTTAAACCATCTTGGGTTACCCAACCATCAAGAATTCTTCCTAATGGTTCTTGTTGAGATGCAATTTGTCTTATGGCATCTGCCATTCCTTTTACTCTATCACCTGTTAAAAGTAATCTATCTAGTAAAGCTTCATCTAAATTATTTAATCTTGCTTGACTCATATCTTTATCATTATGTGAAATGATAAAATCACAATGGTTCATCAAAGCATCTGCCATTTCGTTTAAAACTTTATTTTTTACAGCAGTGCTTAAATTTGCAATAGTTCGGCTAGATTTTTTAGCCTCTTCTAAAAATGCTTGCATAGTAATTCCTACAATTAAAATTTATTTTTTGTTATTTGGTATATATTTGAAGAATAGATATAAAACTGCTAACATTACAATTACAGTTATAACACCTATAAAATTAAGTTCTACTTCGGGGCCAGCGCCTCTTTGATAGTTTTTTGGTACAAATAGAATCATTGAAGATAACAGCATAAAAGAACCAGTTATCACGGCTATTAAATGAGCAAAAACTCTATGAAATTTTGTCATATAAAAATCTTTTACCATTTTCCATGTCATTGCTGAAGCTGTAATTACAATAATTAGTACAATGATTTTTTCATATTGTGCTTCCAATAATCTTCCTTTATGAAATTTTACTTATTTTATGTTTAGTATACTTAATTAAGGCTTTGTTGAGCCTTTATTTACAAACTCCACTATCTTTTAATATCTCTTTTATTTGTTTGCATTTGTTATTGTCAATATACAAATGTAGCCAAGATTCAACCCAATAAGGAATATTCCTACCATTGTTTCCCCATGAATTTACACTTTGATATTTTAATCCTAAATGCTCTGAAAATGTCCGTTTATTGAAATTTGCTTTTTTTAATAATAACTTGAAATTATCCTTATCCATTTAACTTCCAAAAATAGTATGCAAAAGTATATCATAAAATTAAAAAAAATATGTAAATAAATATATATTTAAGTATATTATTATTTAAAATTTAATATTATTTACATACGAAAATACTAGGATTCAAAATGAGAATAAAAGCATTTTTAACAAGTGGAAGATTTAAAATCATTAAAGTATTTAAATTTGATGAGATGAAAGCAATAGCTGCTGCATATCCACGTTGGGAGTATATTCTGTAAGTTTTTTTCTAAATTTTAGAAAATATTTTTATAAATAATGGCTATTTCTTAGCCATTATTTCTTCTTCAATCTTTTTTAATATTAGTTAATTATGATTTTGTTAATTGTTAAATGATAGAATAAAAAAAATCAAATTGGAAAAAATATGGGAATAAAAGATAAATTAAAAGAAAATTCAAATAAATTATTAAACATAGCAAGTGAAAATGCTACAAAAGCTTTTGATTATCCAAGAATAAAAAGTAAACAATTAAAAGAAGCAATAAATGCAAAGATTAGAGAAAAAGCAGTTCTTGCAACAAAAGCTAGACTTGTTGAAAATCATAAAACTTTTGATGATTATAGTGATGAAGAGTTAGAAATAATTATTGCAGATGAAGAGCGAAAGATTGTTGATGATTTGAAAACAAAATCTTTAGTAGTTGCACTTGCTGCTCTTGGTTTAAATTTCTTTGTTTAGGAATAAAATATGTTTAAACAAGTAAAATCTGCTGTTTTTTGGTATTATTTATTTAAATTTAGAAAAAGAATTACTTTAGTTGTTTTACTTTTGATTATTGCTCTTTTTGCAAATGTAATTTATAGTGATGTTGTGGAATATTTGAAATTAAAAGATAAACTTCAATATTTAGAAATTGCACTTATTTCAAAGTGGATAGTAATTATTTTTAATCTAGTTTTTTCTATTTATTTACTTCTAACGATGTTTAAGAAAGAGGAAATTCAAGAAGAAAAAAAGATTAAAAAAGAAAAAATTGTTGAACCAGTAAAAAAAGAGAAAGAAGAAAAATTTACACAAAGAGAAAAAGAATTTTTATATAAAAAAAAGATTCGATCAAAAGCTGATTTATTAGTAGAAAAATAGAAGAGATTTAATCTTCTATTTTTTCTTTTGTTTCATTATCATTTTTAAGAAAAATAGTTTGAGCAGGATATGCAAATGCACAGTTATTTTTTTCAACAAGTTTTGATATTTCAACCATAACTTCTTCTTTTGCAATTAACCATTCTTCCCACACTGGACTTTTTGAAAAACAGTAAACTAAAATATCAATTGAAGAACTAGAATATTCATCAACAAATACTAATAAAGTATTTTTTATTCCATCTAAATCTTCTCTTTTTATGGCTTCAAATGCTTTAGTTTTTGATATATTTATAGTTTTATTTGTTGCAATTTTTGGATGATTTAATAACATATCATGAATATCATTTTTAAGGTTTACAATATCTTCCATTTTACTTTCATAAGTTACACCTATACTCATTTTTATTCTTCGTCCAATTTTTCTTTTTGACCAGTTCATAATATGAGCATTTGCAATTTGAGAATTTGGAACAGTAATCATGGCATTATCAAATGTTCTAATTCTAGTTGTTCTCATTCTGATATCTACAACTGTTCCTTCAAAATCATTAGTTCTTATCCAATCCCCTTGTGAAAAAGAGTTATCAGTCATAATGTTTAATGAAGCAAAGAAGTTTGCAAGAGTATCTTTTGCAGCAAGTGCGATAGCAATACCTCCAACTCCAAGTGAAGCAGCTATTGCTTTTACATCAATTCCAAGTTGAGTGAATAAAAATAAAACTACAACCAAAATAAGTACAACTTTAATTATTTTTAAAATAAATACAATCATTTCTTTTCTAACATTTTGGTATTTTTCTAATAAATTTTGTGCGTATATAGAAATACTATTGTCTAAAATAGCATAGATTGCCCAAGTTAATAAAGCCATATAAATTGTATTAATCCAAGGCATAACACTGTTTATAAAAGTTTGATCTTTTACTAAAATGAACATTGAAAGTTGAATAGAAAAAAGGTATAAACTGTAGATTACAGGAGAATTAATTGCATCTTTTAGATGAAATAAAATATTCTCTTCTAAATTGTGATTTTTATCTTTTATAAGTAATTTTGATATAAAATTTGTAATTATTACAATTAAATATCTATTTATTAATCTAAAAAATAGAATTATTAATAATGCAATAATCAATTCACCAATAGAAAAATTTAGATGATATGAAGTTAAAGATGATATAAAAGAGATACCTTTTACATTATCAATTTTATCAATTAAATATTTTAGGTTAAATTCATCAATAAAAAAATTTGAAGCCCTAAATTTTTGGATATTAGAATATAAATATTGTAAAACAAAAAGTTGTGTATGTTTTTGATTGTAAAGTTCGATATAATTATCAACTAAATCAGCTGATACTTTATTTACGCTACTATTTTTTGATTCACTTTCATATAGTGAAGCGTAATCATCTAATTTGAAATTTTGAATTTGTTTAATGTTATTTTTTAAAATTTCTTCAAAATATTTTTTATTCCTAAATTCTTGTTTACCTAAAATAATATTTTTTAAAGTATCTTCATAAGTTGCTTTTTCTTTTAAAAATTCAACTCTTAATTCATCTCTTTTTACTGCAAGTGTATTTTTTTGAAGATTATTTGCATTTATTCTATTTGTCAAAAATAGTATTTCATTATCATAATAGTTTTTTTCAGGAAGAGTTGTTAAATATGATTCATTATTTATATTATTTATAACATCATCAACAAGTTTATTCTCTGAATCTATTTGGTCTTCTATGTTTTGTGTTAAATCATCTGTATTTGTTTGTTCTGTAGGTTTTGCAATAGCTTGTTGCTGTTGAGATTCTTTAGCTAATAATTTTATTGGAGTTGTTGGAATATCTTGTGATAGTAAAAATTGTGGTAAAAATAGAATTATAAATAAAAATTTATAGAAAATTTGCATAAAGTGCCTTTGTTAATTTTGCTGGAATTATAATACTTTTATGATTAGTAAAACTTAATTAAAATAATTTATTTATGCTTTTTTGAGAAATTAGTATAAAACTAAAGATAGTTAGTCTTTAATTTTTAAATTTTATTTATAGGTATTTATTTAATTTTTTTTCAGGAGTTGTTTTATTTGTAGCATCAATTAGCTGGTCAACAATTTCTCCATATTTAATAAAAAAAAGAATAGTTGGAATTATGCAGTTAAATAAGGTTCTTTTTTTGTATTTAGTTTACAAATATTTACTTTTACTTCATAGTCTTCCTCTAATTTGATATAGTGTAACTAACATTTTTTAAATTGTTAGTAGTGAAATTATTTATGAATAAACTTAAAAATTAATTCATAATATTTATTGTTAAGAAAAATTTTTCTTTTATTTAAAAAGCTATATCAAGTTATTTTTAGATAAAATAATTTTATCATATATAAAAAAAGGATAAGTAAATAAGTGTTCAAATTGTTAAGAATAAATCAATATATAAAAAACCTCTTTATATTTGCTCCTTTATTTTTTTCATTTAATTTTACATTAAATTCTTTTATTTGTGTTTCAATAGCTTTTATTTTATTTTCATTAATTGCAAGTAGTGTGTATATATTAAATGATTTAATGGACATAGAGGAAGATAAACAACATCATACAAAGAAATTTAGACCATTATCAAGTGGCAAAGTCTCTAAATTTGCTGCAAAAATAATGATGACAGGATTAACTGGATTTACTTTGCTATTTTCATTTATATTTAATTCATCTTTATTTAGTGTTATAATTATGTATTTTGCTTTAAATATAGCATATTCACTTAAATTAAAACATATCACTATTATAGATATTTTTGTTATTGCAACGGGATTTGTATTAAGATTATTTGCTGGTTCAAGTGTAATTGATACTTCTCCTTCAATGTGGATTATAATAATTACTTTCCTTTTAGCACTGTTTTTAGCTTTAGCAAAAAGAAGAGATGATGTATTATTATCGAATCAAGGAAAAGAGATAAGAAAAAATATAAATGGATATAATTTAGAGTTTGTAAATGCTGCTATGGTTTTAATGGCAGGTGTTGTAATAGTTTCATATATTTTATATACGGTTTCAGAACATGTAATGGAAAAATTAAATACTCATTATCTTTATCTTACAACTTTTTTTGTATTACTTGGAATAATTAGATATATGCAAATTACATTTGTAGAACAAAATTCTGGAGATCCTACTAAAATAGTTCTAAAAGATAAATTTTTACAACTTACACTTTTATGTTGGATTATTAGTTTTTTAATAATAGTAAAAGTAATATGAATAATGTAGGCAAGTATATAATTTTTTCTATATTTTCGACATTGATAAATTTATTTTTTCAATATATAAGTTTTGTAATCTACAAAGGATTTTTAGATATTTATTTTGCTATGTTTTTCGGAACATTAGCTGGATTGATTTTTAAATATATAGTTGATAAAAAATTTATATTTTATCATAAAGTAAAAAATAAAAAAGATGATGGTAAAAAATTTATTTTATATACATTAACGGGAGTATTTACTACTTTTATTTTTTTTGGTTTTGAAATAAGTTTTTATCATATTTTTGAAGATAAAAATGCTAAATATATTGGTGCAATAATTGGTTTAAGTATTGGTTATATAATTAAATATTTTTTAGATAAAAAATTTGTTTTTGTTCGTAAGGATTGATAATGCAGTTAAATAGTTGGGGGATGTACCCTATTATCAAAAATAAAAGTTATATATTTAGAGATGAAACTATTTTATCTTTAAAATTATCAGAAAAAAAAGAATTTATAGCTTATGGGAATGGTAGAAGTTATGGAGATAGTGCAATAAATAATAATATTATTTATACAAAATTTTATAATTGTTTTTTGGATTTTGATGAAAAAAATGGACTTTTATCTTGTCAAAGTGGAGTATTACTATCTGAAATACTCGAAATCTTTGTTCCTAAAGGATGGTTTTTAAAAGTCACACCAGGGACTAAACTTATTACAGTTGGTGGAGCAATTGCAAGTGACGTACATGGTAAAAATCATCATATAGAAGGATGTTTTTCAAATTGTATTAAGGAATTTAATATAATGCTTCCAAATTGTGAAATAAAAACTTGTTCAAAAACAGAAAATATTGAATTATTTAAAGCTACTTGTGGAGGTATGGGATTAACAGGGGTTATTCTCGATGCAAAAATATTTCTTAAGAAAATTAATTCAAAATATATTAATCAAATAACAATAAAAACAAAAAATCTTCAAGAAACATTTCAGATGTTTGAAGAATACTCAAATCAGACATATTCAGTTGCTTGGATAGATTGTCTTGCAGAAAGTAAAAATATGGGAAGAGGTCTTTTTATGGTAGGTGATTTTGCAAATGATGGTGATTTGTCATATAAAGAAAAAAAGAAAATTACTATTCCATTTAAATTTCCATCATTTGTCTTAAATAATTTAAGTGTTAAAATTTTTAATTGCTTATATTATAGAAAATTTCCAAATGGTATAAGTAAACAAAAGGTAGATATAGATACATTTTTTTATCCACTTGATAAAATTAATCATTGGAATAAAATATATGGTAAATGTGGATTTACTCAATATCAATTTATTTTACCAAAAAATTTTAGTTATGACGGATTGAAAGAAATACTTTTTGAAATATCAAATAGTAAAAAAGGTTCATTTCTAGCAGTTCTAAAACTTTATGGAAAATCAAATGAAAATTATCTTTCATTTCCAATTGAAGGATATTCATTAGCAGTTGATTTTAAAATAGAAAAAGGTTTATTTGAATTACTAGATAAACTTGATGAAATAGTAGAAAAATATGCTGGAAGAATATATCTTTCAAAAGATGTGAGAGTAAGTAAAGAAATGTTTGAAAAAGGATATCCTAAGATTGAAAAATTTAGGAAATTCAGAAAAATAAATTGTATGGATAAAAAGTTTCAATCACTTCAAAGTAAAAGAATAGGAATATAAATTGTGAGTTATATATTAATTATCGGAGCTAAAAGTGATATAGCAAAAGCAACAGCTAGAGAATATAGCAAAAATGGATATAATCTTTATTTGGCTGGAAGGAATATTAATGAAATTAAATCATTTCAGAATGATATTAAAATTCGTTCAAATGTAGATATACAACTTAAAGAGTTTGATATAATTGATTTTAATTCACATACAGAATTTTTTAATTTACTTAATCCTAAACCATTTGGAACAATAATAGTTGCTGGATATATGGCAGACCAGAAAGAGTGTGAAAATAATTTTGCAAAAACATTAAATACTATAAATGTAAATTATACAGGTGCCGTGTCTATTTTGAATATTGTATCAAATGAATATGAAAAACAGAAAAAAGGATTTATAGTTGGAGTTAGCTCAGTATCTGGAGATAGAGGAAGAAAAACAAACTATATTTATGGCTCGAGTAAGGCTGCTTTTACAACATATTTATCAGGACTTAGAAATAGACTTTATATCTCAAATGTGAAAGTTTTAACAGTAAAGCCAGGTTTTGTAAATACTAAAATGACAGAGCATTTAAATTTACCATCAAAACTTACTGCTCAGCCAGAAGATGTAGGTGAAGATATCTTTAATGCACAACAAAAAGGTAAAAATATAATTTATATAAAACCTATATGGAAATTAATAATGCTAATAATAAAACATATTCCTGAGTGGAAATTTAAAGAAATGAATATATGATTATTTCATTTAGAAATAATATATATTTATATATATATTTATTATTAATTATAGTTATTCTTATAGAATTAGGTTTTAATTTTCCTATACCGTGGGGAGATGAAGCAGCCTTTATTTTTCAAGCAATTGCATTTAGTGAAACTAATTCTTTATTTACAAATGTTTTGAGTGATTCAAGAATCATTATGTGGATGCAACCAGGATATATGATTATTCAAGGAATTTTTTATAAAATTTTTGGATATTCTTTTGAGTTAGCACGGATGATTTCCTGGTTATTCTATTTGTTATCTATTTTCATTTTTTATAAAATACTTCAAAAATATTTTCATAAAAATAGTCTTTATATTTTAATGTTAGTTTTTATTCTTCCAAGTGGATTAGCTATTGCAAATGTAGCAAGGATGGAGTCATCTATTATATTTCTTTATTTACTAAGTGTATATTTTTTATTGGAAAAGAAATATATTCTTGTTTTTTCTCTTTTAATAATAGGTATCTTATTTCATTTTAATATAGTATATTTCGGTTTGACTTTTTTAATTGTATTATTCTATGATTATATTATATTTGAAAAAAAAGTTTCATCATTTTTTAAAGCAAGTAAACAAGAATATTTTATATTCATTATATCTATTCTATTTCTTTTGTTATATGTTATATTTGTTTATATTAATTGGATAAATTATGAAAATGATATGGCATTTCAATTTACTAGAAAGTTAGATAGAGTGCCATTTTATTTCTCATTAAGAAATTTAATTATAATATTTATAATGATAGTGTTTAGTACATATCTTTTTATAAAAAAAGAACGAAATTATTTACTTTTATCACTCTCTTCTTTATCTATGTTTATTCTTTGGGCAAATGGTCAAGAAATATGGTATGAATTCTTTTTATTTTTAGCAATAACAAATTTATATATTTTATTTATTGATATTTTTAATAAAAAAATATTTCAAGTTATATTTATATCCTTATACATTTTAATTATTTTTAAGTCACTTTTTTTAAGTTTCTATGGAATGAAATTAAATATATATGACGAACAGTACATAGATGAATTTACAAAATTTAAAATATATAAAATTATCAAAGAATTAAAAACTAAATATCATAAAGAAAATTTAACTTTATATGTTAATAGAGGAAATGCTTTAATGTTTTATAATTTTTCAAAAAAAGAAAATATTAAATTAATATATCTTTTACCTAAAGATATAGAAAAAAATCGTAAGGTTGATATTGCAATATATATATACAGAGATAATGACCCTGAGTGGCTGAAAAATTTTCCTATATTTGCCGAATATAATATGGCAAAAATAATTTCTACAAAAAATAACGAAGTAAGAGTAATTTTAAATGAATAGAATAATTCTAATTGATTTCGATGGTACAATCACAAAAAATGATAGCTTTTTAAGATTTATTCATTTTGCAGTTGGTGATATAAAATTTAGTATAGGACTTATTTTATTAAGTCCTATACTTATTCTATATAAATTAAAATTAATACCAAACTATATAGCAAAACAAAAAATGATTTCTTATTTTTTCAAAGGATATAGTGAAGATAATTTTAGAAAAATAGCGAATGAATATTCTTTAAATTATATTGATAAGATATTAAGACCAAAAGCAATGGAACGAATTGAATGGCATAAAAAACAAGGTCATAAAATTGTTGTTATTTCTGCTTCTATTGATTATTGGCTTCGTTCTTGGTGTGATAAGAATAATTTAGAACTTATTGCTACTCAACTTGAAATTAAAAATAATATAATAACTGGTAATTTATTAACTAAAAATTGTTATGGTGTTGAAAAAATAAATCGAATTAAAGAACTTTATAATTTAGATAATTTTGAGTATATTTATGCTTATGGTGATAGTTTTGGAGATAAAGAAATGTTAGATATCGCTGATGAAAGTTTTTATAAGCCTTTTAGATAAAAAATAATTTAATTATTGGTGCAGTTAGAGGGATTTGAACCCTCACGCGATTAAGCACGAGCCCCTCAAGCCCGCGTGTCTACCAATTCCACCATAACTGCAACGAAAAAGAGGTCAAGAAGAAAAACTTCTTGACCTCTTGAAGTATTTATTAAATCTGTAGATTTAAATTACCCTAAAAATGGATTTGCATATAATGCAATCATAGCAACAACAAGTGCATAAATAACTTGTGCTTCGATCATCGCTAAAGCAATGAACATAGTTGTCATTAATTTTCCACCTAAACCTGGGTTTCTAGCAGTACCAGCAATAGTTGCAGCAGCAGTATTACCCATACCAATAGCACCACCAAGTGCAGCAAGACCTAATCCAATTCCAGCAGCAACTACAGAGTATGCTTTTAAAGTTTCATTTACAACAGCTTCATCAGCAGCAAATGCAAAACCAGCGATAGCTAGCATTAAAAGAACGATTTTTTTCATTCTAGATTCCTTATAATTTTTATATATCTCAAAGTCTGTTCGGCTTGCGTATCCCTACTTAACACTTTGTGGCTGTGATTATAAAAAAATAAAACTAAAAATAAGCTAAAAGTTTTAAAATAGTTATTTTATAAACAATTTGTTATAATCATCGCACTTATGAAAAAAAGGTGCTTTTTTATGAAAAAATTATTTTTATCTCTTACTGTAATTATTGTTTTGCTTATTGGTTCTGTATATGGTATATTATTTACAAAATACGGAAATAAGATCATTTCATCATATATTGAAGGTAAAGTAAATAGTAAAGAAGAAAATGTAAAATTAAAAGTAAATAATTTTAGATTAACACTTAATACAATAAATTTTGAAGCAGTCATAAATGATGATTCTTATATAAATATTTCTGGTGATTTAGCAATATTTAAAAAAAGTGTAAATTTAAAATATGATATTAAAATAAATGAATTATCAAAATTAAAAAATTTAACAAATCAAGATTTAAAAGGTTCATTTTATACAAATGGAATTTTTAAAGGAGATAAACAAGAAGCAATTATTCAAGGTTTTTCAAATATAGCTACAAGTAAAACTAAATATTATTTAAATTTAGTTAATTTTGATATTAATAATATTTATTTGGAATTAACTGATGCAAAAATTGAGGAGTTATTAAATCTTTTTAATAAACCTGAATATATAAAAGGTATTTTAACAATAAATGCAAATATTAAAAATATTGATATACACAATTTAGATGGATTATTAACTGCTAATATTTCTAAGGGTTTATTGAATAATGATGTATTTAATCAAGAATTTAAACAATCAATTCATACAGCAATTAATTTTCAAGGAGATATAAATGCTTCTTTATTATCTAATAAAGTAGATATAAAATCAGAACTTTTAAGTTCTATTGCTGATATCTTTATTGAAAAAGCACATATTAATTTGGATAATAATTCTTTAAATAGTGATTATAAGATTGATATTAAAAATTTAATTAAATTAGAAAGTGTAATTGGTAGAAAATTAAATGCTGAATTTAATACAAAAGGAAATGTTTCTGTTGAAAATAAAGTAATTTCAATAGAAGGAGATACCAATATTTTTGAAAGTTTATCAACTTATAAACTTCAATTAAAAGATTTTATCGCTCAAAATGTAGATTTTAAAATTGAAAATGCAAAAGTTGAGAAACTTCTTCATATGTTAGATGAACCTGTATATATGACAGGAGATTTGGATATAAAAGGTGAAATAAAAAATAGTTCATTAGATAAATTAGATGGAAATATTGTCTCTAAAATTTCAAATGCAAAAATTATAAATGAAGTTATAAATGCAGTCTTTAAACAAGAGTTGAAAGATACTATTACTTTAGATTCCGTAATTAATACTTCCTTAGTTCCTAACAAAGCTATATCAAAAATTAGTGTTTTGTCAAATATTGGAAATATAAATATGGAAAAAGCAATTTTTGATTTTACAGAAGATTCTTTAAAAAGTGATTATTTGTTAAATATACCTTCTTTATCTAATATAAAAGATTTTACAAAAACTCAATTAAGAGGAAAACTTGATTTAAAAGGTGAAATTCAAAATGAAAAAGAAAATTTATTAATTAGTGGTAATTCAAATATATTAGGAGGAACTTTAGATTTTAATTTAAAAAATAGTGATTTTATTACTACATTAAATAATATAAATATGAAAGATTTATTATATATGATAAATAATCCAGAAGTATTTGATTCTAAGGCAAACTTCAAATTAAATTATGATTTATTAACTAAAAAAGGTAATTTAAATGGAACTTTATTAAATGGGCATTTTTTACCAAATGATTTTTCAAATATCATAAATCAGTTATCAAAATTTGATTTAACAAAAGAGGTTTATGAATCAGCAGAAGTAAATAGTGATATAAATGAAAAGCAGTTAATATCTGATTTAACTATGAAAAGTAAAAATACTCAAATTGATATAAAAGATTCTTTATTGGATTTTGAACAAAATTTAATAGATGCAAAACTTGATACTCAAATCAAAAAAAGTAATTTTTCAATAACTTTAAAAGGTGATATGAAAAAACCAACTATTTCTTTAGATACTAAAGAGTTATTAAAAAATGAAATAGATAAAAAGCTTGAAAAAAATAGAGATAAAATTGAAGAAAAACTAGACAAAGTTTTAGATGAAAAAATAAAAGATGAGAAAACAAAAGAGTTAATAAAGAATTTAAAATCTATATTCTAATTATTTATGATAATAATTATCACTTTAAGAAGAAATGAAGTTTTTTTTTGATTTAATTCATTATGATAATTAATATTAAAATTAACAAAAGGAATTAGATTATGAATTTAACTAAAAAAATGTTAGTTTCTTTCTCTGTTGTTGCTGCAATTGCTTTAACTTCTAACGCTGCAACTAATACTGGAGCAAAAAAATTTGAGCTTGCTCAATCAAAATCTATTTTAGAAGCATATTCTGATATTGCTCTTGCAAATTATAGTGATACTTTAAAAGATGCAAAAGCATTAAAAGTTTCTATTGATAAATTTGTAAAAAATCCAACTCAGGAAAATCTTGATGCTGCAAAAAAAGCTTGGTTAGAATCAAGAGAATCTTATGGGCAAACTGAAATTTTTAGACTTTCAAATGGTCCAATTGATGCAGAAGAAGGTTGGATTGCAGAAACTTATGGTGCATTAGAAGGACAAATTAATGCTTGGCCACTAGATGAAAATATGATAGATTATACAATTGATGCAGATGGAAAATTAACTTCTGGAAATATTATTGATACTGTTGGAAAATTTAATCCAGGTGGAGAAGAATCAAAAGAAGTTGATGTTACAAAAATTACAGTTGATGCACTTACAGATTTAAATGAAAATGGTGGAGAAGCTAATGTTTCTACTGGATACCATGCAATTGAATTTTTATTATGGGGACAAGATCAAGATTATTCAAACTTTATGACAGATGCTGTAACTTCTGGAGCTATGACAGCTGGGCAAAGATCACTTACAGATTTTACTACAGATAAAAATGCAAAAAGAAGATTGGCTTATTTACAAGCTTCAACTGATAAATTAGTTGCAGATTTAGAATTAGTTACATCAGCATGGGAAAAGAAAGTAAATGGAAATAAAGGTTTATATCAAGCAGCAATTAAAGGTGAATTAAAAGGTAAAGATGCTTCAAAAAATATTGAAGCAGCAGAAGCTTTAAAACAAATAATTGCAGGAATGGGTGTATTTATTAAATCTGAATTAGCAAATGAAAGAATTGCAGTTGCAGTTTTAACTCCTAGTGAAGAAGATGAACACTCTTGTTTCTCTGATAATACACATAGAGATATCTTAACAAACTATTTAGGATTTAAAAATATTTTAACAGCTACTTATAATGGTAAAAAATATGGTAAATCTTTATTTGATGCTGTAGATAAAGATACAAAAGAAAGAATAGAAAAATTAATGTCTTCAATAGAAGAAAAAATTAATAGTATTGATGAAGTAGCAAAAACTAAAGCTCATTTTGATTATCAAATTAGACCTGATAATGAGCAGTCAAAAGTTATTGTGAAATTAAAAAATGAGTTAAGAAAACTTGGTGATGAAATGGTTAATGTTGCAGCTGCAAATGGAATTAATTTAAGTACAGATGATGTTACTGATCCAGAAGAAACAAAAATTTAATTTTTCATTTTTGAAAAAAACAATTATATTAAAAAGCCTTGTAGTAATATTTGCTACAGGGCTTTTTGCAGTTAATAATAGTGGTAATTTTTTATCAAATGATAAAAATAGTTCATTATTATTAAATCCTGTTAATAATCTAAATGACAAAGAGTATGATAAATTTATTTTAGGTAGAAGTTTTTTTTCTATTCCTTGGGTTGAAGCTCCAAGTGTAACAACTGCACGTGATGGATTAGGTCCACTTTTTAATGCAAACACTTGTGTTAGTTGTCATCCAAAAAATGGAAGAGGAACTCTTTTTGCAGATGAAAATTTACCTTCAAGATCTTTACTTGCTAGATTATCAATTACATCAAATGATAGTGATGAACATAAAGAATATTTGAAATATAAAGGTTTTGTACCTGAGCCAGTTTATGGAAATCAACTTTCAATAAATGGAATTTTTGGAGTTGATTATGAAGGAAAAATTAAGATTGATTTTGAAGAGGTTGAAGTAGTTTTTTCAGATGGAGAAAAACAAATATTATTAAAACCAAAATATAATTTAGAGAACTTAAATTATGGAAAATTAGATAAAAATGTAAATATTTCTTATCGAATAGCTCCTAGTTTGAATGGAATGGGATTAATAAGTCTGATTTCACATGAAGATATATTGGCAAATGTTGATGAAAATGATTTAAATAATGATGGTATTTCAGGACGTGCAAATTTTGTCTACTCGAATATTACAAAAAGAATTGAACTTGGAATTTATACTTGGAAAGCAAGTGTTGCATTTCTAAAAGAGCAAGTTGCAGGTGCAGCTTCAAATGATATGGGTTTAACAACTACTATTTTTCCAGATGGGAATTGTACAAAATATCAAAAAGAGTGTAATGAAGCTCCAAAACCAAGAGACATGATAGATTTACCTGATGATAGATTAGATGCTGTTTCATATTACTTAAAGCATATTAAAACTTATGAAGCTAAAAAAACAAAAGAATATGAAGAAGGATTAGCTTTATTTGAAGCTATTTCATGTTCGAAATGCCATATAAGTAGTTTTAATACTAAAAAAGGTTTTAAAATATCTCCCTTTTCAGATTTTTTACTTCATGATATGGGTGAAGATTTAGCAGATGGAAGAGTTGAATTTATGGCAAATGGTAGAGAGTGGCGAACAGCACCTTTATGGGGATTGGCACTTCATGAAAAAATAAATAAAGAAAAACCAAGACTTTTACATGATGGAAGAGCAAGAAGTTTTCAAGAAGCCATTTTGTGGCATGGTGGTGAAGCTCAAAATAGTAAAGAAAACTATATGAATTTACCAAAAAATCAAAGAGAAAAATTGATTAAATTTTTAGAGGAATTATAATGAAGAAAATTTTATTTTTAATGTTTTTTTGTACAACAATTATATTTGCACAAGATAGAGCACTTTTAAATATAGTTAAAAACGTATCTATACCAAATGTTGAAACAGCAATTAAAGATGCAAAAATTTTAAAAGATGATATGAGTGATAAAAATTTTACAAATTTTATTAAATCTTGGAAAAAAGTAGAAGTTATTTATTTTGCTGGAGAAATTGATGATGATTATTTAGATACACCAAGATATATGGATGTTTTTAATAATTTAAAAGAAGATTTAAATTCTCAAATGCAAAGAGTAATAGAATCAGATACAGAACCAAAAATGGCATTATTTAAAAATTCATTTAAAACTGTAAATGCTTTGGAATATGTTTTATATAATGATAAAGAGTTGACTTTAAGAGAAAAAGAGTTAGCTAAAATAATTATTGATTCATTAATTTCTCATTTAGAAGATATTAAAGGGGTTTATGAAGAGTATTTAACTTCAAAACCAAAAGATGAAAAACTTGAAAATGCAATAATTATAAATACTTTAATAGCAAGTTCGTATAGACTAAAAGAGTGGAGAGTTGGGAATCCTGCTGGATTATCTTCAAAATTTAAAAATGATCCTAAAAATAATAGAGCAGAATATTTTTTAAGTCAAAATTCATTTGCTGCAATAGATGCTATTTTAGATGCACAAAAAGAAGTTTTAGAAGAAAAAAAATATTACAGTTTTTCAAATATAGCTAAAAATTTAAATGCTCAAAAAGAGTTAGAAACTGCTTTAAATAAAATCAATGAAGCAAAAGTAAATTTATCAAAATTGAAAAAAGATGATTTTTCAAATGCAAAAGATTTATTTACAAGTTTAAGAGAATTACATAATGCTTATTATTTATCTTTAATTGAAAAACTAGGTTTAAGTCCAAATGTTTTAGATGCTGATGGAGATTAATTAAGTGAATGATTTTTTTGCATTAGAATATTTAATAAACCCAAGTAAAAGACTTTTCTGGGTTTATTTACTTAGTTCAATGGTACTTGCAATGATTTATTTTTATATTACAAAAAAAAATACGAGAGTAATCACTTCTTCAAAACTTTGGTTACACCCAAGTGCAAAGTTAGATTATTACTATTTTTTTTTATCATATTTTATAAATATTTTTTTATTGATTCCATTTATTATAAGTGCAAAAAGTGTTGCTTTACTTGTAAATAAAGAGTTGTATTTATATTTTGATTATTATGAAAATGAATTATTTTCATATAAACAAATAGTTTTAATGTATACAATGTGTATATTTATTGTAAGTGATTTTTCAAGATATTGGTTACATAGATTTTTGCATACTATTCCATTTCTTTGGGAATTTCACAAGGTTCATCATAGTGCAAAAGTTTTGACACCTGTGACATTTTATAGAGTGCATCCAGTTGAAAATTTTTTATTTGGACTTAGATACTCTTTAAGTGTGGGAGTAGTAACAGGAGTTTTTATATATCTATTTGGAGCAAAAATAGATATTTATATGGTTTTTGGAGTTAATATAGTTTTATTTATATTTTCATTATTTGGCTCAAATCTTAGACACTCGCATATTCCATTTTCTTATGGAAGTTTTTTAGAGAAGTGGTTACTTTCTCCAAAACAGCATCAGATTCACCATGATAAAAAGCATTTTAATAAAAACTACGGTGGTTACATTGCAATATGGGATAGAATTTTTGGTTCACTTTGTTTATCAAAAGATGTGAAAGTACTAAAGTTTGGTTTAAGACCTGAACAAATGAAAGATTATATATCTTTAAAAAATTTAATTTTAATACCATTTATAAATTTAATAAAAAAAGGGGGATTTAGTGAAAAAATCAAATTTATTAATTTCAGTGCTTTTAGCTTTTTCAAGTCTAAATGCTAGTGAAGTTTTATCAAAAGAGACTTTAGGTCAAGTTTTATATTTTGATGTAAACTTATCAAAAAATAGAACACAAAGTTGCGCTACATGTCATAATCCAAATGCAGGATTTGTTGATGATAGAAATAATGGCGTAAATAAAATGGTTTCATTAGGAGATGATGGAAAATCTTTAGGAGATAGAGAAGCTCCAACAGCATCTTATGCAAAATTTTCTCCAAAATTTCATTTTGATGAGAAAAAACAAAAATATGTTGGTGGACAGTTTTGGGATGGAAGAGCTGCTACTTTAGAAGAACAAGCTGGTGGTCCACCATTAAATCCAATAGAAATGGGAATGGCAAATAAAAAAGAGATTATTGAAAGAATAAAAGAGAATAGTTTATATGTAGATTCATTTAAAAATATTTTTGGTAAAGATATATTTGAAGATGAAAATAAAGCTTATGATGCGATGACAATTGCAATTGCTTCGTTTGAACGAACTGACGAATTTTCTCCTTTTGATTCGAAGTATGATAGATATTTAAAAGGTGAATATGATTTAACTCCTCTTGAAGATTTAGGTAAATCAATATTCTTTTCAAATAACAATAATTCATGTGCAAATTGTCATGTTCTAAAAGGTGAAGATAAAGCTGGCGAAACATTTACAAATTATGAGTATCATAATATTGGAACTCCTGAAAATAAAGAGTTAAGAGCTAAAAATGGTGTAAAAACTATTGATGAAGGGCTTTTAGCAAATCCAAATGTAACAGATATAAATCAAAAAGGAAAACATAAAGTTCCAACGCTAAGAAATGTAGCTGTAACTGCTCCTTATATGCATAATGGTGTATTTAAAGATTTAAAAACTGTTGTTGAATTTTATGATAAATACAATAACAAAGATAGAACTATAAATCTTGAAACTGGGAAATCTTGGGATGAACCTGAAGTTAAAGATACAATTTCAATAAAAGAGTTAAGAGCAAATGCACTAAATGATAGAAAAGTTGAAGCTTTGGTCGCTTTTATGAAGTTGTTAACTGATAAAAAGTATGAATATTTATTAGATAAATAGAAGAATTAAAAGAAGTTATTTTTAATATTATCAACTAAAAAAATATAAATAATGCAGAAAATAAAAGGTTAATTTTTTTCTGCATTTAATTCTATAGTGATTTCTAATCCTAAATAATCAATATTTCCATAGTTTATTTTCGTATTATTTATTTTTAGATTTCCATTCATATGTTTTGAAATTATCTCTTCTGTCATATAAAGACCAATTCCCGTCCCTTTTGCTTGATGTTTTGTAGTAAAATAGGGTTCACAAACTTTATCAATAATATCTTCTTTTATTCCCCCTGCATTATCTTTTATTTTTATAATTGATTTATTATTTTCAATATAACTATTTATAAAAATTAATCTAGGATAATCTTTTTCTAAAAGAGCATCTTTTGAATTGTTCAAAATATTTATAAGCGCTTGAATAAATTCACTTTCATAACCATAAATATTAAAATCTTCAATTTTATTTATAAATGAAATCTCATGATTTTTAAATTGAGCGTCTATTAGTTTGAAAGCTTTTTCAAATGATTCTTTAATACTAAAAAAAGTTTCCTCTTTATCAGATTTAAAAAAGTTTCTAAAATCATCAATAGTTTTGGATAAATATAAAGCAGAATTAGTTATGTTATCAATTGACTCATTAAATGATACATCATCTAAATTTTCTAACTCTTTTTGAAGTTTCATACCAGTTGCTGCTGTTGTTATAAGAGAAAGAGGTTGTCTCCATTGATGAGCAATATTTCCAAGCATTTCTCCCATCGCAGCCATTTTTGATTGTTGAGAAAGAATATGTTGTTGTTTTTTTAACTCAAGTTTATAGTTTAAAAATTTTTTTTCTAATCTTTTTGATATATATAGAGAAATAGTTAATAAAATAAGAGTAAGAATAAAAGTAATTATAAAAATATTTTTTATTTTTTTGTTAAATTTTTCATTTAATTCCAAACTCTTTTCTTTAATAATTTGATTCATATGGTTATGAAAAAAACCTTTTCCTAAAATCCAATTCCAGCTAAATAAACCTTTTACATAACTTGTTTTTGTAAGAGGTATTTCATCATCGATAATTTGATAATCATAAGTGATAAAACCTCCACCATCTTTTGCTAAGTTCCAAATATCATTAAATAAAGTTGTTTCTTTATTTGAATCTATTTTTTGAAAAGATTTATCAACTAAATTATCGACTTTTTGAAAAAGTGCTTTTTTGTTATAATCTAAAATAAAAAAGTAGTCATTTTCATTTGTTTTTAATTTTGAAATATATTCTAAAATTTCATTTTTCATATTTTCTTCAAAATCTATAACATATTCACCACTTCCAATAAACCAATTATATGGTTTAAAATGTATATTAAAACCAATTTTTTTGAAATCTTTTTTACTTAAATTATCAGGTTTTGCATAGTACCATGATAAAAATGCTTCATCTTTGTTTTTAAGACTTTCAACTATTTCTCTTGCTAAATACATACCATTTGTATCTTGAAAATTATAGACAAATTTCCCCTCATTTTCTCTATTTATAGGAAGTAAAATACATTCATAATCAAAAGTATAGATAAAAATATAACCTCGACCATCGTTGAATCTTATATCAACTAACGCATCCTTTATCATTTTGATTATTTCATCTTTTGTTTTTGTATCTTTATTTTCATTATAAATTCTTGTTGCTATATTATTGGCTTCAAGAACTCTTTCTCTAATATTTCTTTTTAATTTCTCTTCTGTTTTTTCTTGGGTTCGAATAATTAAGTCATATAAATTTTCAACTTCAGTTTTTACAAAATCTTGATTTCTTTTTAAAAATTCATTTTTTAGAGATATTTTTTCTTTTTCTAATTCATCTTGTTTCTCAAAATATAAAAAAATTGAAATTAGTAAAGAAAGAGAAATAATAAATATTATGGGAGTATATTTTATGATGTTAATAAGAGATTTCTCATTTTTATAAATCATTTTTTTCCTATTTGTTGATAGATTTATTCTAACAAAATTTAAATTTTAATAAAATGACCAAAGTCAATGATTTTGATATTATAAGTTAAAGGAGAGAGAATGTCAAAAAGAGTATTAATAACAGGTGGAAATAAGGGAATTGGACTAGCAGTTTCAAGAGCAATGTTAGAATTTGGATATGAAATAATTATTGTTGCAAGAGATTTTGCGAATTGTCCTTTAGTTGGTGTTGAAAATGTGACTAGTATTGAGTATGATTTATCAGATATTGATGGTTTAAAAGATTTAGCAAATACAGTTGGAAATATAGATATTTTGATTAATAATGCTGGATATATGCAACCAAAATATTCTTATGATAACTATCCAAAAGATGCACGTGAGCATATAATGAATGTTGATTTATATACTCCTGTTGAGTTGATGAATATTTTTAGTGAAAATATGAAAAAACAAAAATATGGAAGAATTGTAAACACTGCTTCAATTGCTGGACAAATAGGACATCCTGATGTTTGGTATGGAATAGCAAAAGCAGGACTTATAAATGCTACAAAAATTTATGGGAAACTTTTAGGTGCCTATGGAATAACAGTGAATTGTGTGGCGCCAAGTCCAACTGAAACAGATATGCAAAAAGATAATAGCGAAGAGAGAAAAGCAGAGTTTAAAAAAACAGTTGCAACGGGAAGATTTGCTGAACCTGAAGAGGTTGCAAAAGCCATAGTATGGTTAGCTACAGATTGTCCTGAATATATAAATGGTATTTGTTTAGATATAAATAATTGTTCATATCCAAGATAATAAAATATTAAGAAAAATTATTATAGTCTTCCGCCCTTATTTTAGTTTCAAGGGTCTTTATGTTCAAAAATTTTTCTATTAAGAAAATATTAGTTTTATCTGGAATTTTAATAGTTCTAATTTCTTTGGTTAATTTAGTGGTTAATATCTTTTTATTATCTTCAGTTGAAAATAGAGTGAAAGAGAAAGAAAAAGATATTTTACCAACAGTGTTTAATTTTTTAGAACTACAAAAAGATGTAATTCAAGTACAACAATGGCTTACTGATGTTTCTGCTACAAGGGGAGCAGAAGGATTTGATGATGGATTTAATATTGCAAAAGAGTATTCTTCAAAAGCGAATGAATTACTAGATAAAATGATAGATGAACATAAAAATAAAGATGAAATTTTAGTAAAAGATTTAAATGAATTTAAAAATGATTTTAATAAATTTTACGAAGTAGGTCTTAAAATGGCAAATACATATGTAAAATTCGGTCCTTCTGAGGGAAACAAAATCATGGAAGAACTCGACCCTTTTGCTGAAAAATTAACTAATAAACTAACTGAATGGATTGATTCTAACTTTAAAATCAATAGTGAAAAATCTTTAGAAATAGAAAAAACAATAGACTTTACTCAAAAAAATCTAGTTATTTTGGGGCTAATTATTATAATAGTAAATTTAGTAATTTTTGCTATTTTAGTTAGTCGAATTTCAAATTCAATTAATATTTTTCAATCGGGATTATTGTCTTTTTTTACTTATTTAAACAAAGAAACAAAAACTGTAGAACCTTTAGATGACAGTACAAAAGATGAATTTGGACAAATGTCTAAAATCATAAATGAAAATATAATAAAAACGAAAAATATAATAGAAAGTGATGAAAAATTTTTACAAGAAGTTGGAAAAGTTGTAGTTGAGGTAAATAAAGGAAGTTTAACAAAACGACTAGATAACAAAGTTGAATCAGAAAATCTTGAAAAACTACGAAATAGTATGAATCTAATGCTTGAAAAATTAAATGAAATTGTTGGAAAAGATACAAATAAAATATTAGAAATTTTAGATAGCTTTGGAAAATTAGATTTTAGAAATTCTATAGAAAATGATAATGGAAAAATTCCTTTAGCTTTAAATAATGTAACAAAATTGATAAATGATATGTTAGTAGAAAACAAATCAAATGGATTAACTTTACAAAATAGTTCAAATATTTTGATGTCAAATGTTGAAACATTAAGTTCTTCTTCAACTCAAGCAGCAGCAAGTCTTGAAGAAACAGCAGCAGCATTAGAAGAAATAACTTCAAATATTGCAAGCAATAATGATAAAGTTATTGAGATGTCAAGATATGCAAATGATTTAACATCTTCTGCAAATGAAGGTCAATCTTTAGCAAATCAAACAACTGAATCTATGAATGAAATTGATGAAGAAGTAAAAGCAATAAATGAAGCAATAACTGTGATAGATCAAATTGCTTTCCAAACAAATATATTGTCTTTAAATGCAGCTGTTGAAGCAGCAACTGCTGGTGAAGCTGGAAAAGGTTTTGCTGTTGTTGCACAAGAAGTGCGAAATTTAGCAAATAGAAGTGCTGAAGCTGCAAAAGAAATAAAAGATTTAGTACAAAATGCTACAAATAAGGCAAATGAAGGAAAAGCAATCTCTGATAAAATGATTCTTGGTTATAATAATCTTAATGAAAACATTTTAAAAACAATGGATTTAATAAAAGATATAGAAAATTCTTCAAAAGAACAACTTACTGGAATTGAACAAATAAATGGTGCAGTTACAGAACTTGATCAACAAACACAACAAAATGCAAATGTTGCAATGCAAACAAAAAATGTTGCTCAAAGTACTTTGATAATAGCAAATCAAGTTGTAAAAAATGCAAATGATAAAAAATTTATAGGAAAAGATGAAGTAAAAGCTAAAATTGTGAATTTATAATATCATTAAAGTAGATTTAAAACAAGGATATATAAAAATAGCTAAGCTTTAAATTTTTATTTTTATAAAACTTTTTTAAGGAACTTAATGGCTAAAAAATTACTTTTTATATTTTTGGAATTTTTATTTCTAAATAGTTTATATGCAAAAGATTATAATTTAAATTTTTTAGTTGATAAAGAATCTGAAAAATATGTAGATAATATAAAAGAAGAGTTGAAACATCTATTTCCAAGTGATGATAAAATAAATTTTAAAATAGATGTTTGTAAAGATTCTTGTGAAACTAAACTAAAAAGTTATGATTTTTCTTTACTACAAAAACCAGAAAAGTTAAAAAATAGTTCAAATTTTTTACTTACTTATAATCATATATATTCAAAGTATGAAGAAAATAAACTAATAAGAGCTAGTGCTTTATTAATATTTGAATATTTAAAAGAGAATAAAAAAAATAAATATTTACATTTAAAAAATGAATTTCTTGAAGAAAAAAAACAAGAAATAAAAAGTGAAAATAATATAGATTTAAAAGATTTATTTTCTTTAGCTAAACAAAACAATCTTCAAATCTTACAAAGTCTAAATAGTATGAAATTGAGTAAATTAGATGTTGATGAATCAAAAACAAACTATAAACCACAAATTGATTTTTATTCAAATCTAATTCAAATAGATGGCGATAGAGCAAAATATAGCAGTGGTTTATATAGTGAAGGAACAGTTGATGTTGGTGTAAAACTAACTCAACTGATTTATTCAGATAAAGTAATAAAAAATATAAAAATCAAAGAATTACTTGAAAAATCAAATAAAAATGGTGTTAAGGCAAAAATTGATGAAGTTTTTTATAGTGTAGTGCTTACTTATTTAAATATTATAAAAGCAAGTAATCACAATGATATTATGAAAATCAAACAAAATTTTATCAAACAAAATCTAAGTTTTGCAAAACAAAGAGTAGAAATCGGTGTTCAAGATAGAAGTGATGTTTATAGATGGGAAAGTGAATTAGCAAATGTAAATATAGAGTTAGCAAACTCTATAAATGAACTAGATTATTTAAAAATAGAGTTAGCAAATCTTTTACAAATAAATAAAAATTTCTCTTTTTTCAATTATGGAATGGAATCAAAAATCTTTAAACTTTTGAATCAAGATTCAATAAATTTTATTTCAAATGAAAAAGTACAAGAGTTATTTTTAGATGAAATTATCTATTCTCATTCTGCTTTAAAACAATTACATGATTTGATTGTTGCAAAAAATGAAGAATATAAGATGAATAAAGCTTCAAGATATTTACCAACTATTGCCTTTGAAGGAAATGCAAAAAAAATTGTAGATAGATATGCACAAGGTTCAAATACTACTAGATATTGGGATAATGATGAATATCAAGCAGTTATAAATTTAACTTTACCTATTTATGAAGGTGGTTTAAAATCTGTAAATATTGAAAAAAATGAAGTTGAATTACTCAATTTAAAACTTCAATATAATGAAATAAAAAATCTGATTGAAAAAAATGTAGAACAAAACTATGATTCTTTAAAAAAATCTTATGAAAAAATATCTTTTTCAAAAACAGCTCAAGAGTTTGCTCAAAAGAATTTTGAACTAATTCAAGATAGATATAAAATGGGAAATGAAAATATTATTTCTTTATTAGATGCTCAAAATGCTTATATAGTTTCAAAATTAAATGAAAATATTTCAATAATTGATTATTTGATTGATTTAAGTTCAATTTACTATTTTAGTGGAAATATTGATATATTAATTGATATGAACAAAAAAGATAATTTAGAGAAAAAAATATTAAAAGTAACAAAGGAATCATAATGATAAAAATTCTATTAATTGGATGTTTACTTTTTTTTACAGCTTGTCAGAAGAAAGAAGAAAATAAAAAACAAGAGAGTAAGAAATCAGTTTTTGTGATAAAACCTACAATAAAAGATGATTTAGAAAAAAGAATTTTTAATGCTGTTGCTTCTTCTTCAAATGAAACAAAACTTAGTTTTAAAGTTCAAGGAAATTTGAATTATTTTAAAATACAAATTGGTGATGAAGTAAAAGAGAATAGTTTAATTGCAAAACTTGATTCAAAACCTTATGAATTGAAAGTTTCTCAAGTAAATTATGCATTAAGTGAATCACTAGCAAGTTTACAAAATGCAAAAAATTCTTATGAAAGAGTAAAAAAATTATATATAAATCAAAATGCAAGTGTAAGTGATATTGATAATGCAAGAAGTTCTTTTGAAGCAAGTAAAGCAAAAGTTGAAAATATAAAAAAAGAGTTAGAATATGCAAAACTCCAACTATCTTATACAGAGTTATATTCCCCAATAAATGGAGTAATTGGAGCAAAATTTGTAAATGAAAATGAAAATGTAACAGTTGGTACACCAATAGTTTTGGTAAGTGATAAGTTTGTTGATGAGGTTAGAATACATATTCCAGAGATGTTTATAAATAAAATTAAAAAAGAGGATTTTGTAAAAGTATTTTTTAATTCAATAAATACAGTTGTAAATGCAAAAATTTCAGAAATATCAAAAGTTGCTTCTTCAAATGAAAAAACATATTTAGTAATAGTAAAACTAGAAGAAAAAAATCCTTTGATTAAAGTAGGAATGTCAGCGGATGTTTATTTTAATTTTGAAGAAAAAGGAAAAAAATTAGTTTATCTAATTCCCTCTAACTCTGTTTTAAATGATAAAGATGGTTACTTTGTTTATGTAATAGAAAAAAATGGTAATGACTATTTTACAAAAAGAAAAAATATAAAAGTTGGTAACTTACAAAAAGAAGGATATGAAGTAATAAGTGGTTTAAATGAAAATGATTTAGTTTTAAAAGCAGGAATGAGTGAAGTTTTTGAAGGTATGGCTGTTGTTATTGGAAATGAAAAAGCAATAGGCAACTAAAAATGAATCTAACTTCTTTTGCTTTAAAAAATGACAAAGTAACCATTGTTTTTGCTATTTTAATTTTTATTTATGGAATTATCTCTTTTTTTGATTTGCCAAGAGCAAAAGACCCTGGATTTATAATAAGAACTGCAACAGTTGTGACTTATTTTCCAGGTGCAAGTGCTAAAAGAATAGAGCAACTTGTAACTGATAAATTAGAAAAAAAGATTCAAGAGATGAGTGAAATTGATTTTATTAAATCAACTTCAAAAAGTGGTGTTTCTATAATTTTTGTAAATATTTTGGAAAAACATAAAAATATGCGCCCAATTTGGGATAGTTTACGAAGAAAAGTAGATGATGGAACAAGAGAACTTCCTGATGGAGCTTTAAAACCAATAGTAAATGATGAGTTTGGTGATGTTTATGGTTCTTTGATTTCTATTTCTAGTGATGGTTTAAGTAAAGCAGAACTTGAAGATATCGCAAATGATACAAAAGATGTTTTTTTAAGATTAAATGATGTTGCAAAAATAGATATTATTGGTATTCAACCACAAGTTGTTTATGTTGAATTTGATAACTCAAAATTAGCTAGATTGAATTTAAGTGCTAGTTATTTAAAAAATATTTTAGAGAGTAAAAATATTGTACTTTCTGGAGGAAATATCAAAATAGAATCAAGTAGATTATCTATTGAGCCATCAGGAAATTACGAAAATATAGAACAAATATCAAATACAATAATTCCTTTAAATACAGGAGAAAAAGTCTATTTAAAAGATATTGCAAATATAAAAGCTGATTATAAAAATCCAAGTTCTTTGGTAGTTCAAAAAGATGGTAAAGATTCGATTATATTAGCAATTTCTATGAAAAAAGATGGCGATATTATCAAGCTTGGAGAAGAGATAGATATTTTGACAAAACAAGTTCAAGATAAACTTCCTTTAGGAGTAAAACTTGATAGATTGTTTAATGAACCAAAAATTGTAGATCATATTATAAATAATTTTGTGAATAATCTTCTTCAAGCTATGGTGCTTGTTATTTTAGTTATGCTTTTTTCTTTGGGTTTAAGAACTGGATTAATTGTGGCTTTTTTAATTCCAATGTCAATATTAACCTCATTTATAATTATGTCAGTTTTTGATATTTGGTTAGACCAAGTTTCACTCGCAGCTTTGATTATCTCTTTAGGCTTACTTGTTGATAGTGCAATTGTTATGAGTGAATCAATTATGGTTTTGATGCAAAAAGGAAAAAATGTAGTAGAAGCTTCAATTCAAAGTGCAAACGAGCTAAAAATTCCTCTTTTAACATCAGCGCTTACAACTTCAGCTGCTTTTTTACCTATTTTTTTAGCTAAATCAAGTACAGGTGAATATACAAATTCTATATTTAAAGTTGTAACTATTACACTTTTATCTTCATGGGTTTTAGCTCTTACTTTAACGCCTGTTTTAAGTAAATATTTTATGAAAAAAGATTTAACTAAAGAGTTAAAACAAAGTAGGGCGATTAGATTTTATAGAGATTTTTTAAATCTTTTATTAAATCATAAAATAGCTACTGTTATTGTAGTTACTTTATTGTTTATTAGTTCTTTAAAAGTATTAGATTCTGTTCCTAAAAAATTCTTTCCCGAAGCAACAGAGTCAACATTTACAGCTGAAATTAGACTTCCAATAGGAACAGCAATAGAAACTACAAAAGAAAATGTAGAAGTTATAGAAAAATATATAAAAGAGAAATATATGTCATCTAAAAATGGTGATAATGAAGTGATAAATTTTGTCTCTTTTATTGGTGAAAGTGCTCCTAGATTTTGGTTATCTTATGAACAAGAGTTGGCAAGTAGTGAATATAGTACAATTTTAATAAATACAAAAGATACTGAAGTTTTACCAAAAATTGAAGAAGATATAGAAAATTTTGCAAAATCAAAATTCCCAGATATGCAAATAAATGCAAAAACTTTAGCAATGGGACCGCCAGTTAAAAAACCAATAGAGATAAGAATTAGTGGAAAAGATACTAATAAACTTTTTGAATTAAGTTCTAAAGTGAAGCAAGAACTATCAAAAATAGCTGGAGTGAAAAATATTGTTGATGATTGGGGAATTAGAAATAAAAAATTAGTTGTTCAGATTGATGAAGCTAAAGCATTAAAAGAAGGTATTTCAAATCTTGATATTGCTATTTCTTTACAAACAAATTTAAGTGGTTTTGAAGTGGCAACTTATAGAAAAGATGATAAATTGATTCCTATTATTCTTCGTTCAAATGAAGATACAAAAGATGATATAAATAGATTACAAACAGTAAATGTATATTCTCAAACAAGTGGAAAAAATATCTCTTTATCTCAAGTTGCAACAATAAAAGTAGTTTATGAAGAATCAAATATAATAAGAAGAGATAGATTAAAAACAATAACAGTAGGAGCAGAAATAGAAGAAGGTTATAATGCACTTTTGGTTTTTGAAGATATAAAACCTTGGCTTGAGCAGTTTTCAAAATCTTTTGAACTTGGTTATTATTATGAGTTTGGAGGAGAATATGAAGCTTCTGGAAAAGCAAATGATTCAATTGTTGTAAATCTTCCGATTGCTTTTATGTCAATTTTACTTTTGATGGTCGCGCAGTTTAATTCTATAAAAAAACCTTTGATTATATTAACTTCTATTCCATTGGGAATAATTGGAGTTTCTTATGGATTATTTATTACAAATTCATATTTTGGATTTATGACTCTTTTAGGAATTATCTCTCTTTCAGGTATAGTTATAAATAATGCAATTGTTTTACTTGAAAGAATAAAAATAGAAGAAATAGAGAATGGTTTTTCACCATATAAAGCTATAATTGAAGCTAGTATTAGTAGATTTAGACCAATTGTTTTAACAACACTTACAACTGTTTTAGGACTTGTTCCTTTATGGTATAGTGGAGGAATTATGTGGGAACCAATGGCAATTTCTATAATATTTGGATTAATGATTTCAACTATTCTTACTTTGGTTTTTACACCAGTTTTATATGCGATATTTTATAAAATAAAAAAGGATTAAGATGCTAAAAAAATTGTGGTTTAAAGTTATTGTTGGAATGATTCTTGGTTTGATTTTAGGTTTACTTTTATCTCCAAGTGCTTTTGCAATGGTAGATGAAAAGCTTTCTTTTATGTTAGCTCCATGGATAGCTTTGATTGGAAATATTTTTTTAGCATTAATAAAAATGATAGTTATTCCTTTAGTTGTTAGTTCTATAATTTTAGGAATTGTAAGTGCTCAAAGTGTCGAAACTTTAAAAAAATTGGGATTTTTTATTTTCCCTTATTTTATTTTAACTACATTAGTTGCAGTTTTTTTAGGGATAATAAATACAACTATAATTAATCCCGGTTCGTATGTTTCAAAAGAAGTAATATCTCAAATGAGTGTAGCAAATACTCAAGTAGCAAAAACAATACAAAATATATCAATTCCAGATATGATAGTTGATTTAATACCTGTAAGTGTTGCAAAAGCAGAACTTGCAGGAAATATCTTAGCTTTTGTTGTTTTAGCTATTTTTGTTGGAGTTGCTCTTTTAAATCTAAAAGAAGAGGAATCAAAACCTTTGGTTGATTTATCAAAATCAATTCAAGCTTTTTCAATGAAAATAGTAGAATGGGCTATGAAACTAGCTCCTTATGCAGTATTTGGACTTATTTGTAATATAACAATAAAAATAGGTTTTCAAGCAATTTCTTCAATGTTTATGTATATTTTAACTGTACTTTTTGGGTTGATATTACTTTTGTGTTTTTATTTAATTATAGTTTATCTCTCTTCAAATATGAAACCATTTCAATTTTTAGGAAAGATAAAAGAAGTTCAACTTATGGCTTTCTCAACTTCAAGTTCGGCTGCAGTGATGCCACTTTCAATTAATACAGCAGAAACAAAACTAAATATACCTCCAACTATTTCAAAATTTGTAATACCTTTGGGTGCAACTATAAATATGGATGGAACAGCACTTTATCAAGTAAGTGCAGCAGTTTTTTTAACTCAAATTTTTGGAATAGATTTATCTTTTTTTGAATTGGTTATTTTAGCATTGACTACTGTTGGAGCATCAATTGGAACACCAAGTACTCCAGGAGTTGGTATTGTAATACTTGCAACAATTTTACAAAGTATCGGAGTTCCACTTGAAGGAATAGCACTTATTTTAGGAGTTGATAGAATATTAGATATGTGCAGAACTACAATAAATGTAACAGGGGATTTAACAGCTTCTTTATTTATGAAAAGAGTTTTAGGTATTAAATAAATTAATACCTATTTAAACTTTATAACATACGTGGTATTTGTGATGAATGGTGATGTAAAATAGGCTTAGGTCTTGAAATATTTAAAACATAACTAAAACGAGCTTCAAAGTTTAGTAATTCACCATCAACTGCAAATCTCCAATTATAAATACCACTTAATGAAAAAATTTGATTTTGAATTTCTTGAGAAATCACAGTTTTTTCATGAAGGGCAATACTTAGGTCTTCTCTACTACCCAATTTTTCGAAATAATCTTTTAATTTATCTGGTGTATTTAATAATCTATTTGAAAATGTAGGAATTAATACAGCGTGGTCATCATATAAGTTAAGTAGTTTTTCTATATTAGCAGTATTAATTGCATTCATCCAAGCTTCAAGAATATCTAAAGGCATTTTTCTCATTTTTTCCCTTTTTTAATTGAAATATTAGCAAATAAGATTTAAATGCAACTTAGTTGCATTTAAAAACTCTTTAGTTAAAATGCCCAAAATAAAAAAAGGAAATTATTTAATATGGAAAGATTTATTATAAATTCTGCTTTAGATATGCATCTTCATTTAAGAGATGAGGAGATGTTAAAACTTGTAGCTTCTAAAACATCAAAAGATTTTGTAGGAGCACTTGTAATGCCAAATCTTGTTCCTCCAATTACTACAAAAGAAGCTCTTTTATCATATAAAAAAAGAATAAAAGAAGCTTGTAAAGATGATGATTTTAATCCTTATCTTACGATATTTTTTCAAGTAGATTATACATATTCATTTTTAGAAGATATAAAAGATGAGATAATTGCAGTAAAACTTTATCCTTTTGGTGTTACAACAAATTCCCAAACTGGTGTATCTTCAATGGATGTTGAAATTTTAAGACCAACTCTTGAAGCAATGAGTAAATTAGGCATACCTTTGTGTGTACATGGAGAAACAAAAGGTTTTGTAATGGATAGGGAAAAAGAGTTTTTACCTATTTATGAATCTTTAGCAATAAATTTCCCAAATCTTAAAATAATTATGGAACATATCTCAACTAAAGAAGCAGTAACTTTACTGGATAAATATGAAAACTTATATGCAACAGTTACAATTCATCATCTTCTTTTAACCCTTGATGATGTTGCTGGTGGAGGATTAAATCCACATTTGTTTTGTAAACCTATAGTTAAAAGATATGAAGATAGAGATGCTTTATTAAAAGTTGTATTAGACGCTCATCCTAAAATAATGTTTGGTTCAGATTCTGCACCACATCCAAAAAATAACAAAGAAGCAGCAGATGGTGCAGCAGGTATTTTCTCTTCACCCATAGCACTACAAGTTTTAACAGAATTATTTGAAAAGCATGAAAAATTAGACAATCTAAATAATTTTGTAAGTTTAAATGCACAAAGAATTTATAATCTAATGCCTATTAAAAAAGAAGTTAATTTAATCAAAAAAGATTTTATAGTTCCTGAAATTTATAGTAATGAAACTGAACAAGTAGTTCCAATGTTTGCTGGTAAAACTTTGCGTTGGAGTATTGAATAAATAATTTATTCAAAGGAGAAGAAGATGATTATAAGAAAAAAATTTAAATTTGAAGGTGCTCATATAGTGAGAAACTGTTCTACAAATAGATGTAAAAAGTCAATTCATGGACACTCTTATATTGTTGAAGTATTTTTTACTTCAAATAAGTTGGATAATGGATATATGATTTTAGATTTTGGTTTAACAAAAAAACATATTGAAAATATTATAGACTCTTTTGACCATGCTTATTCAATGTGGAGTGAAGAAAAAGAAGAGTTTAAAAACTTTTTTAAAACTAATAGTGAACGTTGGATAGAAATGCCAGTATCACCAAGTGCTGAATCTTATAGTTTAATGTTCTTAAAGTTTATTGACCATATTCTAAAAAACACAACTTTTTCAAATGCAGAAGGGGATGTTTTAGTAACATCCGTGAGAGTGCATGAAACTAAAACAGGCTATGCAGAAGCTTTTAGAGAAGATATGGAGTTAATTGAATTAGACATCAAAAAAGTAGTATTTTCTAAGGAAGTTATAAATGAATGGAAAGAAAAAGATGAATTGATTAAAATTTTATCTTTTTAATTATTATGATGGAAGAAAATTTTAGCTATGTATTAAATAAGGCAATACCACTTTTTTTAATATTTTTTATATCTAAACTAGGATTTATACCAAAATAAGAGGTATATTCTCTACTAAATTGGGAGTTACTTAGATAACCAACTTGAAAAGCAGCTCCTGAAATATCCATATTTTGTGTAATCATCAATCTTCTTGCTTCTTGAAGTTTTTGTATTTTTCTATATTGCAAAGGAGTTAATGCTGTAAAAGTTTTAAAATATTTAAAAAAGTTAGAAACACTCATATTTACTCTTTTTGCAATCTCTTCTATACTTAAAGATTCATATAAATCTTTATTCATAAAAGAGATAGCTTTTGAAATTTTATAAGCATTTCCTTCAATAAAACTAAGTTGTAAAAGTTCAATAGTTTTATTAGTGATAAGTAAATGATAAAGTAACTCTTTTTTATACATTTTTAAAAGAGTTTCTATATCTTTTCCTTTTTTAGAAAGTTTAAAAAGTCTAAAAACTGTATCCAATAATTCTTCATTTATTTTATATGAGCAAAGGGCTAAAGAGCTTTTATTTTTATCTAAAGTAATAGAAAACTCTTTTATTGCTTCAAAAATCTCTTCTAAAGTAAAAGAGATTTTAAAAGATAAAAAGGGTTCATTTTCTGAAGCTTTTACTATTCTTCCTGAAATAGGAAGATATGTAGATGAGATTAAAAAAGAGGAGTTATCATAAGTTATAACTTTTTTTCCAATAGTTACAATCTTCGCTCCTTGTAAAATTACAAATAGTGATGGTTCATAAACTGTTTGCAACTCTTTTGTTATATTTGAAGATTTAAAAATTATCATTGAAGGAATATTTGTAGTATTAATTCCCTCAATCAAACTCTCTTTTAAAACTAAGTTTTTTAACTCTTCAAGTAAATCTTTCATTTATAAACACATTCCTCCTGAAATTTCTATTCTTTGTCCATTTATCCATTTACATTCTGATGAAACTAAATTAGCGACAGCTTCTCCAATATCATTTGCAACACCAACTCTTCCTAAAGCAATTTTAGAAGCAATTAATTTATTTATTTCTTCATTATCCCTAACTACACCATTTCCAAAATCAGTCTCAATTGCTCCAGGTGCTATTACATTTACACTTATTCCTCTTTCCCCTAACTCTAAAGCTTGATACTTTGTCATAACTTCAACCGCTCCTTTCATAGTTGCATAAGCACAAAATCCATCTAAACTAAATCTTGTAAGCCCTGTTGAAATATTTAAGATATTTCCATTATCTTTGATATATGGAAGTAGTTTTTGAGTTAAAAAAAATGGTGCTTTAATATGTATATTCATCAAATCATCAAACTCTTTAAGCGTTGTATTTTCGAAAGAGTTATTTATTCCGATTCCTGCATTGTTTATCAATAAATCAAAACAATTTGTATCAAAATTTAATTTTAGACAATTTTTAAATTCTTCTACAAAAATATCAAAAGAGTCTACTTCTAAGGTATTTAGTTTTATTGCAAATGCTTTTTGCCCAAAACTCTCTACTTCTTTTATAACTTCTAAAGCAGCATTATTTGAATTATTGTATGTAAAAATTATATTATAAGATTTTTTTGCTAGTTGTAGAGCCATATTTTTCCCTAAACCTCTACTACCACCAGTAATAAGTGCTATTTTCATCTTTTATCCTTTATGTTTTTTTTGATTATATAAGAATAAAAGAGAAAATAGTTAGATTAAAACTCTATAAAATTTGCCTAATTCTCTAATTTTAAGAGTTATATTTTTTTCTATTACTTGCTAAAATTAATAAAATACCAAATACAGCAGCTATAAATGAAGCTCCGAAGATTCCAAGTTTCACAGCAGCTATAATTCCTTCATCAACAAAAGCTAAATGAGTGATAAAAATTGACATTGTAAATCCAATACCACCTAAGAAACCAACTGCAATTACTTCAAACCAAGAGATGTTTTCAGGTTTTTTAATAATTCTTAATTTTGTTAAAAGATAAGTAAAACCAAAAATACCTATTGGCTTTCCAATTAATAATCCAAAAACAACTCCTGAAACTATCATTAGATTTGCTGAAACAGTTGTGAAGTCTATTAAAACTCCTGCATTTGAAAATGCAAATAAAGGCATAATAAAAAATGCAGATAAACCATGCAGGTTATGCTCAAGTCTAACTAATGGATTTTGAACTTTATCATATCCATAAGCAATACTTTCTAAAGCATCTGTTTGATGATGATTTAAAATAGGAATTTCATCAATATTTTTTTCAAAATCATCTACTGAATCTCTTGTTTTTTGAATAAACTCTTTTTCATCTATTTTAGAACTAATTGGAATAGCAAAAGCTAATAAAACTCCAGCGATTGTCGCATGAATTCCAATTTCATGGATAAATACCCATAAGAATATTCCTAAAATTAGATATGGTAAGATTTTTTTTACACCACTGTAATTTAAAAACCAGATAAGTCCATATGCAATTCCTGCATGTAAAAAATATTCAAATTTAATTTCACTTGTGTAAACAGTGGCAACTACTAAAACAGCACCTAAGTCATCAACAACAGCAAGGGCAACTAAAAATAATTTAACAGCAGGATTTACTTTTGTACCTAAAAGCATTAAGATACCTAAAGCAAATGCAATATCTGTTGCCATTGGAATACCAAATCCCATTGGATTTTCACTATTAAATGCAACATAAATCAAAGCTGGGATTACCATCCCTCCAATTGCAGCAACGATTGGAAAAGAGGCTTTACTTGCACTTGAAAGTTCACCTATTATCATTTCTCTTTTTATTTCAAGTCCTACCATAAGAAAAAATAGAGCCATTAACCCATCATTTATCCAATAAGTTAAGTTCATAGAAATAGTTCTATCACCTAAAGTTATACCTAAAGGCATATGCCATAAATCATAGTAAGCTTGACCTAAACTTGAATTTGCAACAATAACAGCTGCAACAGTAGCAATAAACAGAATAATTCCACTTAATGCTTCTTTTGAAATAAAATCTTCAATTACTAAAAACTTTTTTATCATTCTTTTCCTTCCATACAATTTTTGCATATACCTTTGATAATAATATTTTCAATTTTATATCCAGGCATAACAAAATCTAATTTTTCATGAATACACTCAATTTTCGAGCACTCTGAACAAATAAAGTGAGAGTGTTGATTTTTTTTAATTTCGAAGTATCTTTTTTTATCATTTGATTCAAAAGAACTTATCAAATTTTCCTCTTCGAAAATAGTAATATTTCTATAAAAGGTTGCTTTATCCATAGAAATATAATCTTTCATATCTTCGTAAGATAAAGGTTTATTTGAATTTACTAAAAGTTCTAAAATAGATTTTCTAGCACTTGTAAGCTTGATATTTGTAATGTTTGTTAAATTATCTAATATATTCATAGTTAAGATTATAGCAATTTTTTTTTAAAATTAGTTTTACGACTAAGTTGCATTAAAGATTAATGAGATTAGAATTACAAAAAAATTGCAACTTGGTTGCAAAATAGTAAAGGAAAAAATTTGAAAAGAATTATATTTTTATTCATTGCTTTAGGTTCATTTTTATATGCCTCAAAGCCAGAATTAACTGTAAATATTTTACCTCAAAAATATTTTGTTCAAAAAATTGTAAAAGATAAATATGAGATAAATGTAATGGTTAAACCAGGAGCTTCTCCTCATAATTATGAACCAAAACCATCTCAAATGAAATCTTTAGTTGTTTCAAAAGCATATTTTTTAATTGGAGATTCTTTTGAAAAAGTTTGGTTAGAAAAATTAAAACAAAGTGCAAAAAATACTCTATTTGTTGATACAACAATTGGAATTGAAAAAATAGAAATGGCAAAACATGAACATCACGATGAAGAAGCTAATCATGAAGCAAAACATGAACACGAAGCGAAACATGATGACCATGATGAAGATGAGCATGAAGAACATGGACATGACCATACTGGATTAGATCCACATATTTGGTTAGATCCAATTTTAGTAAAAATTCAAGCAAAAAATATTTATGAAGCAATGGTAAAAATTGATTCAGTAAATAGTGATTTTTATAAAACAAATTATGAAGAGTTTTTAAAAGAACTTGATACTTTAGATGCTGATATTAAAAATATTTTAGCTCCATATAAAGATAAAGCATTTATGGTATTCCATCCTTCTTGGGGATATTTTGCAAAAAGATATGAAATTGAAGAAATCTCTATTGAAATTGAAGGAAAAGAGCCAAAACCAAATGAATTAGTTGAGTTAATAGAAGAAGCTAAAAAACATAACATAAAAATAGTTTTTGTTTCTCCACAATTTTCTCAAAAAAGTGCACAAACAATCTCTAAAAATATTGGAGCAAATGTTGTAGCAATTGACCCTTTATCTGAAAACTGGTCAAAAGATTTATTAAAAACGGCAAATGAAATAGCTAATAGTTATAAATGATTAGATATTTTATAATATTTTTGTTATTTAAGAGTATCCTATTTGGATGCTCTTTATGTTCTATTTATAGTCCAAGAACTCATGTATCTACTCAAATTAAAGCTGATAAAGAGTATATAAAAACTTTAAAAGTAAATTGGAATTTTGCAAAAGAGTTTCAAGAAGAGTTATTTAAAATTTATGATTTGAATTTAGATGGAAAATTTGAAGAAAAAGAATTAGCTTTAATTCAACAATCTTTGATTGATTATATAGAACCAAAAAATTTCTTAACTACAATCTCTTATGATAACAAAATAGATAAAAAACCTTTACCTTTTAAAGTAAAAAATTACAAATTAACTTACAAAAATTCCATTTTAAATTTTGAATATAATATTGATTTAAATTATAAAATTTATGATAAAAACATCTTAACAATAAAAATTTTTGATGATATGAGTTATTTTTTGATTGTTTTTGAAGATATGAAACAATTATTTTATATACCTTATAAAATATCAAAACAGACAAATACAAATGAAGTTATTTTTACTATAAATGCTCCATCTTTAGCTGAACAAAAAATAGAAGAAAAAGTATTACTTCCTAAAGTTGAAGAAATTAAAAATGAAAAAAAAGAAGAAATAATACAAGTTAAAAATGAGCAAATAAAAAATGAAAATATTTTAGATAAATTTGTTTTAAATATAAAAAAATATTTAGTTGATATAGAAAATGGTGACAAATTTGCTTTGATATTTTTACTTATGGCTTCATTTTTATATGGAGCAATTCACGCTTTAGGTCCAGGTCATGGAAAAGCTTTGGCTTTCTCATATTTTTCTTCACAAAAAAGTTCTTATTTTGAAGCTTTTGTTATTTCATTGGTTACTGCTTTTGTTCATATTATTGGAGCTTTGATTTTAGTTTTATTTTCTGTTTTTGTGCTTGAAAGTGTTTTAAATAGATTTATGGAAGATTCTATTTCATATGTAACAGCATTTTGTGCAGTTATTATAATGCTTTTAGCTTTATATATTTTATATAGAAAATTAACTAAAAAATCATGTGCTTGTTGTTCTTGTAGTGTGCCTTTAGAAACTACAAAGTTTTCACTAAATCCACAAAATATAAATTTTGTAAAAACAAGTCAGAATAGACCAATAATAGATACAAAAAGAAGTAAAAAACAAGATTTGATTTTTGTTTTAACAGCTGGAATAATACCTTGTCCTGGAACAGTTTTACTTTTTGTTTATGCTTTTTTATTAAAAACATATTTTGCAGTAATTTTGGCAAGTATAAGCATAAGTCTTGGAATGGCAACAGTGATTTTTGCTTCATCTTTTTTAGGAGTAACTCTTAATAAAGTATCAAATAAATCACAAATATTTGCAAATATTTTAGAAATAACTGCTCCAATTTTTATGTTTATTTTAGCTTTATTTTTACTTTTAAATTCTAAAGTTTTTTAAATCTTAATTTCAAACCATTTTTATCATATGATGATAATTATGGTTTGCCACTTCTAAGATAGTGTTCTTTTGAAATCCTATTTTTTCATATAAAGCTAAAGCTTTTGGATTTTCAAAATCAACAAGTAAAGAAACTTTTTCAAATCCCAACTCTTTTGCTTTTTCTTCTATATAAACAAAAAGTTTTTTTGCTATTCCTTGTCCTTGAAAGTTTGGATTAACACTAACTGTATCTATATAAAACTCATCTTCAAAACACTCTTTTTCAAATGAATCTAAATAAATATTTTTAGTTTTTAGATGTTCTAAGATTGGGCTATCTAATTTTTTTATATTATTTGAATTGTAAGCAAGTAATAATCCTACTATTTGATTTTCTATTTCATAAGTGTATATATTGTTATAACTTAATCTATTTATATCCATTGTTATATAAAAATCTAAAGTTTTTAGTATTTGTTTCTCTTCATCTTCACCAGTTAAAGTATTCGCAATATTATGAATTGCATCAAAAATAAGAGTTGAAATATTTGTAATATTATCTTTTTGTGCTTGTTTTATCATTTTTTTACCAAATATAATTTTTTTGTGATTCTATACTATTTCAACTAACAGATAATTAATAGATTTATTTTACAATTTTATTAATCGTAAAATTGGAGAGAGTTGTTGAAGGTATTAAAAATTTTAGTTTTAGAAAGTAGTGATAATTCGATTTCTCAAATTATAGAAATTTTAAGAAATAATGATTTTTCAGTAGATATTTGTAGTAATAATAGTGAATTTTTGGAGTGTATTTATAATAATTTATATGATTTGTATTTAATAAATATAAATGAAAAATCTCTTCCTAGATTTCAGTTAATTCAATTATTAAATGAATATCATGATATGACTATGAAAATGGTTATAGCTTCAATTCCAAATATTATTAAACCATCTTTTTTATCTGGCTGTGATGAATGTATTATAAAAAATATAGATGAAAAAGAGATTTTATTGCGTATAAAAGCACTTATTAGAAGACAATTCAAAATTTATTCAGATTCTATTCATATAAGAAAAAATATCGAATATGAAATATTTCATAAAAAAATCCTGATTGATAAAACAGAAGTTCATTTAGGAGAAAAACCTCTTTTGATTTTAGATTATTTACTTAAATTTAGAGGCTTATTTGTCTCTTCTGAAAATTTAGAAAATGGAGTTTACCCTGCTAATAGTAATAATAAAAATGGTGTAATCCGTTTTCATATACATAAACTTAGACAAATTCTAGGAAATGATATTATCGTTTCAAATAGAGTAAATGGTTATAAAATCAACATTTAAAATCCCTAAAAAACACAAACGAATAATTAACACAGTAGCATTAAAATAGCATTTGCATAAGCAAATATATATATAGGGAGGATTTGGGTATGTTTGATTACCCCATTTTTGAGATGCCTTTTATAGGTCAAAGAATGTTAATGGCTATAAACGCAATTATTCATGTTTTTGTATCTCATGGAGGAGCAGTTGGTGGATCTATTGTATTAGCTGCAATGGCTTGGTGGGCAAATAAGAAAAACGATATGGCAGCATATAATTTAACATTTAAAGTTGTTATGGTTTTCTTTATTGTATCAACATCAGTTGGAGCATTAACAGGTGTTGGTATGTGGATTCATGCCAATATTTTAAGTCCAAATGCAATAGGTGGGCTTATTAGAGTATTTTTTTGGAAATGGTTTATAGAGTGGATTGTATTTAACTTTGAAGTTGTACTTTTACTTTTACTATTTATGAGTTGGAAAAAAAATCAAGAAACTGCACAAGGTAGAGCTAAAACTATAAGAATTGGTGTTTATTATGCTATTTCTTCATGGTTAACTATGGTTATTATCACTGCAATTTTAGCATTTATGCTTACTCCAAATTTTGATGGACAACCTTGGGTTGACCCTGAAGTTTACCCTGGAAATGTAAACTATAATAATGCCTTATTTAATCCAACTTGGTGGCCTTCACTTGCCTTTAGAACATTTACATCAATAGCATTCGCAGCAGCACTTGCAATAATGTGGACTTGGATCATCGCAACTTTTTCAAAAAATGAAGAAGACAAGGAAGCAAAAGCAAGATTAGTAAAATTTTTAGCAGGAATTATGCTGATAACTGTTCCAATAAGTGCAATTTTTGGTTATTGGTATTACACAGAAATTCCAGCAGCTGCACTTGCCATGATACCAACAGCTGTTATGACAAGAGCATTTGAAGATAGATTTGATTTAATGTATCTTATAGCTATTGGTATTGGTGGAAGTATTATTATCACAACAATTATTGCTTATTTTTCTCCAAAAAGAATGCCTTATTTAGCAGCTAGTTTAATGGTTGCAGGATTTTTAGTTCTTTGGGGATATGAAGAAAGAGTAAGAGAGTTTATACGAAAACCTTTTTTGATTTATAACTATATGTATTCAAATGGAATTAGAGTTACAGACGTTCCATACTTAAATAAAGTTGGTATTTTAGAACATGCTGTTTTTTTAGATGAAAATAAAAAAAGAGTAAATGAAGATAAATCAAATATTATTGAAGTAGGGAAGTCAGTTTTTCAAATAGAGTGTCGTATCTGTCATACTCAAAATGGTATTAATGGATTAAAAGGTTTAACAACTGGTTGGTCACATGATGCTATTAGAAATAGGTTAAATAATCTTCCAGGTGGTGGAACGCCATATATGCCTCCATTTGTTGGAACAGAAGCTGAAAAAGATGCCCTTGCAGCTTATATCAAATCTTTAAATACTAAAGGAGTTATAAAATGAATTGGAAATTACCATTTGATATTCCATTAATTACACCAACTTTAGGACTTCCTTTAGAGTTTTTTAGTATTTTGGGAATTATAGTTTTTGTTGTTCATATTTGTTTTATATATATGTTAATTGGAGCTTCAACTGCTTCTGTTATTTATAATATTATGGGTGTATTTAAAAAAGATTCAAACTATGATAAGTTTGCATATAGAATGACAAACTACACAACAGTATCAGAAAATATGGGTGCTTTATGGGGCGTTGCTCCTTTACTTGTAATTTCTGTACTTTTTACAGGATTTTTTTATACAGCAATTTTGAAAGTTAGTCCACATATTTTACATATTATTTATGGAAATATCATTGCCTTTTTACTTTCTTATGCTTATAAATTTTCATGGCATGCTTTACAAAATCATAAAGGTTTTCATATAGCAATTGGATTATCTGCTGTTTTAGCATTTTTTACACTTCCTTTTGTATTTATGTCAATGACTAATCTTTATATGCAACCAGAATTATTTGCAACTATAAATAATATTTGGGACATTATGTTTACACCTGTTACTGGATTTAGACTTTTAAATTTCTTTTTAACAGCATTTATGGCAACAGGTGTTGTTATGATATTTATAGGTGCTAGATGGGTAAAAAAAGGTGAGATTGAAGTAGGAAAAATCGCAATTAGTCAAGGTAAAAAATGGTTCTTACTTGCTACACCTTTAAATATAGTTGTAATGCCTTTATTACCATTTGTATTTACAGCACGTATTAGTGAAGCTTTAATGCATACAGGATTTATTTATTTACCATTTATCTCTTCAATACTTTTAATTATTGCATTTTTATATGTATTAAATAAATTTAATGATGAGGTAGTAACTCCTCAAACAGCTTTAAGAGCAATAGCTCTTGTAGTAGTTTCAATTTTTTTAATGGCAACAACAAGAGAAGGTGTAAGAGTTGTATCTTTTGCTGAACCACTTGCTCTTCAAGCTCAAGCTACTTCTGAGTTTATGAATGCTTCAATTGCTGAATATAAAAAATATAAAGAAGAATTAGCTAATAAACCTGCAATGGATTTAAAAAATCCAGTAATTTTAGCTGAATCAAAAGGGTGTTTAGCTTGTCATAGTGTGGATGTTAAATTAGTTGGACCTTCTTATTTAGAAGTTTCAAACAAAGAAAGAAACAAAGATGTTTTAATTCACTCTATTCAATATGGAAGTGCAAATAAATATGATGTTATTCCAATGCCAGCACAAGATATAACAGCAGATGAAGCTCTAATACTTGTAGATTGGATTCTTTCTTTAAAAGATACAAATAAATGAAAATTGTCAAGATAATTTTTCTATTTTTGATACTAAAAGAGGTGGCTTTTGCTACCTCTTTTTCTTTTGAAAATTTAGAAAAAGATAAAATAAATATAGTTGCTTTTGTAACTTCATGGTGTCCTGTTTGTATTAAAACAAATGATTATTTAGTCTCTTTAGGAGAAAAAAATAGTGAGATTTTTATAACTTTACTTTTTGTAGATGAAGATATCCCAACTTCAATAAAACAAACTTCTAATCTAAAAACAATCTCTATTTCACTTAATGATTCTAAAAATTTTGGAGTGACAAAAAGTGTGCCTTATATTTTGATTTTTGATAAAAAAGGTGAACTTGTAAAAAAATATCACACTTTTAACGAAAATCTGATTAGTAGATTAATAAATAATCTAAAAAACAATCTATATGAAAATGGTACTTTACCACCTGAACAAAGGATAGACTTATGGCAAAAAAACAGATTTTAGTTCCATCTTTATTGATTAGTTTTTTTTTGTATATTCTATTTCCATGGTTAAGTTTTAATGATATTCATTTATTGATGTTTAACTTTGAGTTTCATAGATTTGAGTTTTTATTTATGGCTTTTGAAGCCTCAACTCATCAGTTGATTTATATTGTAATTACTTTGTTTATTGGATTATTAGTAGGATTAAATTTAACTATATCAAGATTTTTTTGTGGATATTTTTGTCCAACTTCTCTTGCTTCGATTATTAGTTTGAAACTAAAAAATCCTTTTGTTCTTTTTTTTACGATAATGTCATTTGCTTTTATTTTGGCATTTTCAACTATTTCGTATTTTACATCAGCTGTTGATTTGTTTTTTAATTTTACAAAATTTGATACAGCTTCAATTTTTGTTGGAATTTTAACAACAGGATTTACAAGTATTTTTTTAGTTTTTAGAGGTTGGTATTGTTCGATTTTATGTCCTTATTTTTTTGTAAGTGCAATTTTGCCACAAGAGAAAAAACAAACTTTTGAGTTTTTTGATAAAGAGAGTTGCATAGACTGTGAAAAATGTGTAAAAATCTGTCCTATTGATGACCTTGATATAAAAGCAGGTTTTGATATAAGATGTGTTCAATGTGGACTTTGTGAAGTTGCTTGTGAAAGTGTAATGACAAAATTTAACAAATCTTCACTTATAAAGAAAAAATATAAAAATAGAAATATTTTTAAAAGTTTTTCAGAAAAAGGTTATATTTGGGGGTGTTTGATTTTTATAATTATGATTGTTTCAATAATTTATATCTTAGATAGTTCAAATTTGGATAACTGCTATTTTATAAATAAAAATTTGTATTAAATAAAATGGTCACTTCTTATTAAATTTAGAGATTACATTCAGAAAATTAGTAGGAAAAGACTGTTTGTACATAAAATTTATTTTGTATAGTTGATAAATTATTTTATGACCATTTGTGAAATCTTAGAAAAAAATTGTTAATTTAAAGTTTGGAAAATTTTATAATTTTATTTTCTTTAAATAAGTTGCAATCATAGGAATATAATCTTTTCTGCAAACTAAATGGGTTTCTAACTCATTTGGTAATTTTGTAAGTTTTAATTCATTTGTATAAGCATATTTATCAATAATCATTTTTGAAACATAAGCTTTTCCCATTCCTGCTTTTACACAACCTAACATCACTTCATAATTTTCTATAAATATTGTTTTAAAATCTAAATTTCCTCTTTGTTTTTCATAAGAAGCTAAAAATTTATAGTGGGTGCTATCTTGTTTATATGCGATAAGTGTGTTGTTATACTCCAAACTTTTTGGTTCAACCATATATAAATCATCATAAAATTTGTTTAAAATTATCAAGTCTTTATGGTTTGGAACTCCAGTTATAAATGCAATATCAAGCTTATAATCAAGAAGTTTTTCTAAAACTTGTGGATTTGCATTTGCATAAAATTCCAATTGTATATTTGGATATTTTTTATTTAATTTATCTATAAAAGCCAATAATCTCAAAGCTACATTTGCTTGTCCAGAACCAATTCTAAGTGTTTCTTGATAAGTTAGATTTTTCATTTTTAGAGTAGCAACTTCAACTTTTTTTACAATTTCACTTGCAAGTGGATAGAGTTTTTCTCCCTCTTTTGTCAAAATCACACCACTTGGTACTCTATGAAAAAGTAAATATCCTAAATTTTTTTCTAATTGTTTTATTCTTAGAGTTACATTTGATTGAGTAAAGTTAAGTTCAAGTGCTGCTAAAGAGATAGATTTTTTATTTGCAACACTTACAAACACTCTTAATAAAGTTGATTCCATATTACTATCCATTATGTAGTGTATTATTTTGTATTATTTGACATTATATTGTAAATTGTTTATAGTTTCAAAAAATTAAAAAGGATTTTAGTTGATAGAACTGCTGTTCAATAAACTTATGCCAATTGTAATACTAATAATTATTGGTTACTATTGGAAAAAAAAAGAGTTACCTTTTGATAAGGATATGATTAGTTCTTTAATTATGAATTTAGGAACACCAGCTCTTTTAATAGCTTCAATAAACAATAAAGAGTTAACTAGCGAAAATATAATAACAATTTTAATTTACGGAACAATAATTATTGCTATTTGTACTATTCTAACAATAGCTTATTTGAAATTTGAAAATAAACCAATAAGACCATTTTTACAAAGTTTTATTTTTCCAAATACTGGTGGTTTAGGAATTCCTATTGTTTATGTATTGTTGGGACAAACTGCATTTGTTTATGCAATTACCTTTTCAGTTTTGATAAATATTTATCATTTTACTATTGGGTTATGGCTTTCAAATAGTTCTTTAAATCTAAAAAAAGCTTTGCAAACACCTGTTTTATACGCTTTAGTTCTCGCGCTTGCTTTTAAAGGAACAAATACACAAGTTCCTTTTATAATAGAAGATGTATGTAAAATGTTAGGAGGAATAGTAATTCCTTTATTGCTTATGGCTTTTGGTTCATCACTTGTTGGTATAAAAATAGGGCAAAATATAAAAGCAGTTAGAATGGGAGTAGTGCGTGTAGTTTTAGGATTTTTAGTTGTTTATACTATTTTTTATTTTGGAAATTTTGAACCAGTTTTAATATATACTTTATTGATTCAATACTCTATGCCAATTGCAACTACAAGTTATCTTTTTGCTTTAAGATTTAATGGACCTTTTGAAGAAATTGCAGTTATGACAGCTTCAAGTACAATAGCAATTTTATTTTTACTTCCTATAATAATCTATGTAATAAATTAAATTACATAGATTATTTATTCATTTTCTTTTAAATTTTTATACAGCTTTTCATAAACTTCTATTTCTTCTTTTGAAGCTTTTTTTCTACAACTTAAATAACCTTTTTCTCCATCATAATTTTCAAAAGGATAAACTGTTGCAAAAACCCAATAAAAACCATCATCTTTTGTTCTATTTTTTACATAACCAGTCCAGATTTCTCCTTTTTTTACAGTTTCCCATAAATCTTTAAAGGCAGTTTTTGGCATATCGGGGTGTCTTACTAGATTATGAGGTTTTCCTACTAATTCATCCAAAGTAAAACCAGCAATTTTACAAAAATCATTATTTGCAAAAGTTATAATACCTTTCTCATTTGTTTCACTTACTAAAAAAGCATATTCATCTAAAATAGTCTCATTACTACTCATTTGTTATTCCTTTTAGAACCTTTTACTTTTTGCATCAAAGACTAACTCTTGTGCCATTTTTTGAGTTGTTGTTGTGATTTTTGCTACATTTTTTGCTTGATTTACATTTTCTAAAGATAATTGATTTAATAAATTTATCATTCTATTTATCTCTTCAATTCCTTCTAATTGTGTATTACTTGAGCTGCTTACATCTTGTATAATCTCTATAGTTTGATTTATATCATTATTTAATTCTTCATAACCTTCAATCATCATATCACTTATTTTTTTCCCTTCATTTGCTTTTGTTGTTGCTTTTTCAACAATATTTTTTATTTCACTTGCTGCTTGTGCACTTCTATTTGCAAGATTTCTTACTTCTGCTGCAACAACTGCAAATCCGCGTCCAGCTTCACCAGCAGTTGCCGCTTCAACAGCTGCATTAAGTGATAAAATATTTGTCTGAAATGCAATTTGATCAATAATTGTTATAGCTTCATTTATAAATGTTATCTCTTTATTTATTTCATCCATAGAATTAGCAGTTTTTGAAGCTAAAACTTCTCCATTTATGACAGCTTTTTTTACAATCTTTCCAAGTTCATACATCTTTTGTGCATTTTTTGTATTGTTTTTTGTTGTGGTTGTTATTTGAGTTAAAGAAAAGGTAGTTTTTTCTAAAGATGAAGTTTGTTCTGTTGCTTTAGTAGCAAAAAAGTTTACAGTTTCTAACATATTTTTGGAGTTATTTTCTAAGATTAAACCATTGTCTAAATTTTTTTTAGCATTTAAACTAAGAGTTTCTCCTAAAAAATTTATGCTTGTTAGAACTTTTAACATTTCACCTTTTACATTATTTGTAATATCAACTTGTTTAGTAAAATCATCTTTTGAATAAGATTCTAAGATATTTACTAAATCATTCATATCTTTATTTACTTCATCTAACATTTTATTAATTGTATTTCTTAATGTCATAAGCATTGGATTTGTTGTTTTTGAATTTATTCTTGAGCTATAAATTCCTTGTTCAACTCTATCCATGGTGATTACAATCTCTCCTAAAACTTTCATATCATATTTCATTCTTTTATCAATTTCTAATGAAATATTATTTAGTTTTAAATCTAATTGGGTGATTTCACTATTTCCTTTTATTAAACAAGGAATATATTTGTTGTTTTTTGAAGTCAAAAAATCTAAAAAATTTTCAAAGTTTTTATTAAAACTATAAAATTCATTTGTTGTTGATTTTATGAATAAAAAGCAAATCATTCCTATAAAAGTTGAGAAGAGAAGAGTTAAGATTATACCTAGGGTAGTTTGAGAGTTTAATCCTGCTAGAGCAATTAAAATAAAGCCTATTTGAGAGATAATATACAAAATTACTATTTTACGTTTTATTTCCATTTTTAATTTATTCTTTCATATCAAATACCCAAGTTTATGAAGAACTTAGGTCTTATATTTATCTTAATAATGCAATATCCATTCCTTAAGATACTGAATAACTGATATTAAAGAAAAACTTAAAAAATTAAAATTATTAAATTTTAATTTTTAGGAAAAGTTATAATTATTTCAAGTCCATTATCTATATTTGAAGCTTTTATCTCTCCTTTAAAATGTCTATTTATAATAGTTTTACTTATATAAAGTCCCAAACCTGTACCATTTTTTTTAGTTTTTGTTGAAAAATATAAATCAAATATTTTTTCTAAAAGTTCATCTTTTATTCCACCAGCATTATCTTTTACTTTAATTATTAGATTTTTTTCATTCTCTTCTAATGTCACATCAACTGTTTTATTTAAATAATCATTTTCTTTAAAAGCATCAATTGAATTATTAAAAATAGTTAATATTACTTGGTATAGTTCATTTTTATAACCATAATAAGTCACATCAGAGATATTTGAATAAAAATTAAACTTTATACGATTACTTTCAAATATAGGTTTAATAAGATTATAAGTAGATAGAATCACCTCTTTTAAAACAAAAAATTCTTTATCTTTTTTTGGTTTAAAGAAATTTTGGAAATCATCTATTGTATTTGATAAATAATCTATTTGTTGTTTGAAATTTATTTTTAGATTATTTAGAGTTTCAGTTGATAAATTCTCTTTTTTATGTTTTATGATTATTGTGTTTACTATTAGTGAAATATTATTTAGAGGTTGTCTCCATTGGTGTGCAATCATATTCATCATTGACCCCATTTCAGCAAGTTTTGCTTGTTGGAACATAATTGCTTTTTGTTCGTGATTTTTTTGTAATTCTTCTTTTATTCTTTCTTCAAGATTTAAATTTAATTCAGCTAATTTTCTTTGAGTATTTTTTAGTTCACTAATATCTATGATTGTACTAATTCTTTTATTTGAATTTTTTATATTATGACCTTTTACTAATCCATCTATTAAAGTTCCATCTTTTTTAACAAAAGTTAATTCATAAGGTTCTTGGTCATTTTTAAGTTTTTGTTTTATGATATGATAATCTTTTGTAGCAACAAAATCAGAATATGATTTATTATAAATTTCTTTAAAATTATCATAACCTAGAATTTTTAGAAGTTGATTATTTGCTTTAAAAAGTTTTCCATTATCAAATAGAGCAACACCTTCTATTGTAGAATTAAGCCACTCATTTAATTCGTCATTTTTTCTTTTTAGAAAAACTACAAAAAATAAAATAGTAATTAAGATAAATAAAAATGTATAAAATATTTTCCAAATTAAATCTTTATTAATAACTTCTTTATATCTTGTAACTTTATATTTTTCTTCTATTTGTTCAATATCTTCATGTGAAAAATTTTCTAATCCAAAATTGATAATTTCTTTTAATTCGGGTTTAGTTTTTTTGATGGCAAAAGCACCTTTTATTGGTTCAATATGATTCAAAAATCCTGAAATCTTAAATTCTCCATATCCAAATTTTTGAATTAATCTATCAACTGTTATATTGTCTGTTATAAAACCATCTACTTCATCATCTTTTAGCATTGAAATAATTTTTTCTAAATCATTTTCAACTAAAATATTTGTGCCCAAATAGTGTGAAGTTAAATAATCTTTAAATACACTATATCTTGTAACAAACTTTTTATTTTCTAATATATTATTTTCAATAAAAGGTTTATCTATTTTTGTAATAATTACTAAATTTGATTTTAAATAAAAATTACTTCTATCCATAATTTTATAGTATTTGTAAGAATCTTCAGCAGTGATAGTTACAATATCACATTTATTATCTAAGACATTTTGAATATTCTTTTTATAATCATCTATTTTTATTGGTTTTAATATAAATTGAAATTTTTCTGCAATATTATTTAAAATTTCTCCAGATATTCCTATTAATTTATTATTTTCATCTATTCCATCTATAGGAAAAGAACTATCTTGTATGCAAACAGTAAATTCTTTATTTTTTGTTAGATAATAGTTTTTATAAAAATCATTTAATGCCTCTTTTTCATTCCAAATAAAATCATCTAAATTCATATTTTTAAATTTTTGTGGATAAATCAAAGATATTGTATTTGCCATTTCTTTGATTTTTGATTTATCAATATTTCCAAAATCTTTTTTAGAATAACTACTAAAAGATTTTAAAATATTTGCTTCATAAGTTAGAGCTTCTTTTGATTTTTCTTGAGTGTTATATTTTTCATAGGTTAGGTTTACACTAAAAGGAATATTATTAAAAGCATATATCCAACCTTCTTTTGTAGCTTCAATAAAATCTTTTACAATTTTAGGATTTTGTTTTGCAAATTGTGCTGAGGTATAAACCATATCACCATAAAAATCGAATCCATAATCTTTTGGAAGGAAAGTATTATATTTTATATTCTCTTTTTCTAAAAAATAAGCTTGATTAGATAAATATCCAACAATTGCATCTGATTCTTTCTCTATAAAACTTTTGGAATAAAAAGTATGTTCTTTTGCATTTACATGAATATCTTGACTTTTTAAAATAGCATTTATTGAAATATTTGAAATTTCATTTTTAGCAAACTCTATATTTTTATTCTTTAAAGAAGTTAAGGTATCTAACTCTTTTTGAGTAAATAAGGCAATTGGTGAAGATTTGAAAACTGAAAAAATAGCTACAATATCTGCTCCATTTAATTTATGATAAATTAATGAAGAATCATCTATTCCAAAATTATTTTGATTTGTTAATACTGTATTTAGTGGATCAAATTTTCCATCAAACTCTTTGAAATTTACATCTAAACCATATTTCTCATAAATTCCTAACTCTTTTGCTACATAAAATCCTGCAAATTGGAATTGATGTTTCCATTTCAATTGAATTGAAATAGGAGTTAGTTCATTTGAGTATAAAAAAGAAATCATTAGTAAAAATAGAGATATGATTTTCAAGATATTCCTTTAAATTATTTTATAAGAGATCCGCACTAACTGGTTCTTTAAATAAAAAACCTTGAAAATGTTTACATCCCATAGATATTAATTTTTCATATTGCTCTTGTGTCTCTACACCTTGCGCAATTACATTTAAATTAAATTTATTACCTATTGACAATATAGTTTCAACAATAATTGAATCATTTAAACTATTTGATAACTCTTTTATAAAAGATTTATCAATCTTTAATTCATTGATTGATAATTGTTTTAAATAGGCTAGAGATGAATAACCTGTTCCAAAATCATCAATTGATAAATTGATTCCTAAATCATTTAATTCTTTTATTTTATCTAAAGTTTCTTGGGTATTTTTTATTAATAAATTTTCTGTTAATTCTAACTTTATTTTATTTGGTTCAATTTCATATTTTTCTATTTGAGATTTCAAAAAATCATAAAAAAACTTTTCTTGAAATTGTTTATAACTTATATTTATCGAAACTTTCCAATCTTTTTTTATAGAATCTTCTTTCCATTGTTTTAATTGGATTAAAACTTTTTCAAAAACTAATTTGCCTAATGGTACAATTAAATTTGTTTCATCAGCAAGTGAAATAAATTTTTTAGGAAAAAGCAAGCCTTTTTCTTTATCTTTCCATCTAACTAAAGCTTCAACACTAACTATTTTATGCTGATTATTCTCATATAAAATTTGAGGTTGATAATGTATTACCATCTCTTTATTTTCTATTGCATCTCTTAATTTTTGAGTTAAATCGGCTTTTTGTTCTATTACTTGTTGTAATTTAGGATTAAAATAGCTAAATCTATCTCTTCCTTTTTCTTTTGAATTATACATAGCTGTATCAGCGAATTTCATCAATTCATCTATACTATAAGAATCGTTTTTGAATAGAACTATACCAATACTAGCAGATAATCTAAAATCAAAATTCTGAATGATATATGGTTTTCTTATCTCTTGAAGAAGTTTATTTGAAATATCATTTATGTAGTTCATTACTAAATTTTCATTATTATTAGAAAATTTCATAGCAACAATAAATTCATCTCCTCCTAATCTAGCTACAATATCATTTTCTCTTAAAATATTTTTTATTCTGTTTGTTGTTTCTATTAAAACAATATCTCCAATATTATGCCCTTTCGTATCGTTTATGATTTTAAAATGGTCTAAATCTATAAATAAAAGCGCTCCACAAGAGTTTACTCTTTTTATCTCTTTTATCATTTGGATTAATAATTCTCTTAGTAATAATCTATTAGGAATACCAGTTAAACTGTCATAATAAGCTAATTGAGAGATCTCTTTCTCTTTTTTCTTTAAATCACTTATATCAACAACAGCAGAAATTCTGATTTTTTTATCTAAAAGAGTTAAATCTTTTCCTCTTAAAATTACTGGAAAAATTGAACCATCTTTTCTAATCATCTTAGCTTCATAAGGTTCTTGATTGTCATTATTTATAACTTCTTTTACAAAATTAAAAGATTCAGAAGCTATGAAATCAAGGGCATCTTTCCCTATCATTTCATTTCTTTCATATCCTAATAATTTAGGTGCAACTGCATTTACATCAATACATTTTTTATTTTCATCATAAACAATAATTCCTTCTATTGTAGAATCAATTATAGTTTTAAATGATTTTATAAAATCATCTTTTTCTTGTAAAATTTGTTTTTCTAATTTTTTTTGTTTGGTTATATCAATACCTATTTGTACTTTAACTTTTCTTCCATCTAACCATTCTATTATCTTATCTGTAAACAAATAATAATGATGGTTTATAGAGTTTTCATTTTCCCATTCGTAAGTTGTTCCAATAGGAATATCTATTAAATTTATTTTTTGTTTTTGTAAAGGACAAAAAATACATGGACTTTTAAAATCTTTTTGTAAAACCTTAAAACAAGTTTTACCCACAATTTCTCCAAACTCTTCTTTACATTTTTTATTAGCATAAATTATTTCATAGTTTGATAAATCAATAATATAAATTAAAGCACCTGTACTTTCTACAATTGTTTCCATCTCATTAAACATACTATGACCTTTTTTAATTTAATAATATTTTATTAAGAAAGTTAAAAACTTTCCCACTCATCAGCTTTTTTTATCTCTTCAACAACAGTTTGTTTTTTTTGTTTTGCATCTTTTTTCTGAATTTGAAAAGGAGCTTTTTGCTCTTTTTTCATATCCTTAGCTTTAACCTCGTTTTTACCATTAAACTCTTTTTCATTTGCATTACTTACAACTAATTTCGCTATTTGGTCTGTTATTACTGCTACATCATGTGTTTGACTTGCCACCATCGCAT
>Ga0265295_1000540_pt1 | contig 75880 bp, 68 predicted proteins | sample Munlansysbiofilm_FD_192503 | JGI IMG/M metagenome (GOLD analysis project Ga0265295, IMG submission 192503) | Leachate microbial communities from a municipal landfill in Southern Ontario, Canada - Methane capture system biofilm | ecosystem: Engineered > Solid waste > Landfill > Unclassified ...
CTTGGTTACACCCATAGTATAGTCATTTCGTAGCGATATATCAAGTAAATCTTAGTTCAGCCATATTTTTGTGGCTTTTTTAGACTAACTGGATGAAAAGACTTGATATATATTAGAATAACATTATCAAGTTTTTCTCTAAATTTCTATTTAGTTTGACCACTCAAACTGTAGTAAAAAATGGCTCTCATCCGTAATCTCTTTATCGTTCTTTCTTTTCTATGTTACGCTTATCCTGAATCACGGTCATTTCTTTATCACCAATCACTGTGATATTGTTTTCTTTTGCCCATGCGACACAACCATCTAAAGCAGCTTTTAAGAAGATTCTAGGAACTCTAGCTAATCTTTGACAGGCTTCATCTGTGAAATGAATGTTAGGATCTGTTCGATCCGCTGCATATCTTACCGTTGAAATATTAATCTCTTTAGGTGCAGGAACAGGTTCTTTTCTAAAGGATTTAGAAGGAGAATACCAAAAGTGTGTATTATCGCGATATCCGTAGTCAACGGGGACTTCCGGGAAGTTTGAAGCTTTAACACCATCAATAATGCTCTTTTTAAATGCTTTTTTAAGTAGAATTTTGTCAATCCTTAAGATAAAGTGAGCACCAAACTTAGAAGTGATACCATTAAAGCTTCGATAAGGAGCTTCATATCCCTCTAGATGACCAGCATGATCTAAATGAGCATCTTCAAGATCACTCATCCATGTACACTCAAATACTTGAAAAGCTTCAGATACATTGAAAGGTCTTTCAGCCTGATCAACTGATTGTGAAGGTTCTAAGTGAAAGGCACATTTAGACATTTTTTCTTTCGATGTATCACCAGGAAAGCCTAATCTCACAGTTTCTTTAAAATACTTTTTATTATCTGGTAAAAAGTTTAATGCACATTTTGGTCGTTTCAGTAAGTTTTGTGCTGTATTTGAACTGTTTCTACATTCTAATAGCATCGCATAATAACTTTTACCAGCAACATAATAGGGGAAGCATAGTGAATAAGCACCTAGAGTCGTTTGACCTTCATCATCCAGTGTTGATATTAAAATAGTTGGCATGGGAAAGAAACTTGACGTTTGATAAAAGTTATCGACAATCCGTAAATCTTCTAATTCTGACATGGTTATTCCTCCATATGAAAGTATCGTTTGATATATTATCTATATTTTAGCATATAAAAAGAAATTAGAAATCATTTAAATAGAAGGATTAATTCTATATTCATACATGATATAATCATGTCATATGAACAGAAATCAATTGAATAAGAAGGTATATAACATGCAGATTAAAACCATGTCATTTTCACAAAATACTAAAAAAGAAAAAAACAACTCAGCACGGATTGCTGAGTTGATTTCAACTGTTATCAATGAATCTATAGAACACATCAATATCAAAGATTATGCTATTAAGCCATGTCATTTATGTGGTGAGTGTGTTAACAGTCACACATGTCAAATGGATGTAGAGTTTAAAAGTTTACTAAAAGATATCGGTTCACCGGATCTACTTTTCTTAATCGTTCCTTATTATTCACCATTTCCATCAAAACTTATGATTTTCTTTGAAAAACTCAATGAAATCTTTTATTCAGGTTGGATACAAAATCAAACGTATATTCATCCATTACAGAACACAAAGATCGGTCTGATTGTACATGGTGGCTTAGTTCAAAGTGAAGAAGTCGTTAACTATTATCATACCATGATGAATAAACCACTTGCTCATACTTTAAAAGGCTTAGGTTTTCATGTCATACGTGATGTTCAGGAGTATCCTCATGGATTGGCATTTGGACTTGAACACGAAGGTTCAATCATACAGATGAAAGGTGAGACATTCCCAGAAGTAAGTCATCACGATGATTATATCATCCATGCAATTAAAGAATATGTTGAATGTGTAGTCAATCAGTTAAAATCATAAATCATGATGATTCAATCTAACTTTAATCATATCACTACTGTGTAAGACAAATGATTGATCATCTACTTTGATAACAAGATGACCATCTTGATTCATATGTTGAGCGATTCCATGATAGGTTTGATGGTTATCTTGGAAGTTGACTTCTTGGCCCACTAAAGCTGAATACTGGTTACAATAATCAATAATTATTTGTTTATCAGTTGTTATAGATACTAAATCATGTTCTATTTGATGTAGAACTTCATTTAATATATTTTCTTTATCATAGATATGATGTGTCTCAAGATATAATGATGTAGCAATACCTTTAATTGCATCATCAAAAGTATCTTGATTGATGTTCATACCAAAACCAATAATCACTGCTAAAACCTGATTGGACTTAATGATCGATTTCACTAAGATCCCTGAAATCTTTAATCCATGTATAAGTAAATCATTGGGCCATTTGATTTTTAGATCAGGAAGATATTTTGCTAAAACGACATGTAATGATTTAGCAGCAAGAAGCGGAAGTAACGTAATATCGATACCACTTAAGTCATCTTTTAATAATATGGAACATAAGATAGACTTTTCATCACCATACCAAACACTTGAAATGCGTCCAACACCATGACTTTGATGATCTGTTGTCATAACAGTCATATGTTCTAGTTCTTGGTAATGTTTTGTTAGATAGGCATTTGTTGAATCAATGTGTTTAAAATGAAGTCGTTTCATACATTAAAAGAACATTAAGAATAAACCAGCAGCAATCGCACTACCAATGACACCAGCTACATTAGGACCCATCGCATGCATTAAAAGATAATTGGTTGGATCAACGAGTTGTCCTTCTTTATGAACAACACGGGCTGCCATCGGTACAGCAGAGACACCTGCAGCTCCGATCATAGGGTTTACTTTACCATGGGTAAGTTTACACATCACTTTACCACCTAAAACACCTGATGCAGTTGCTATCGCAAATGCAAATAAACCAAGACCAATAATCACTAATGTTTCAAGTCTAATAAATGATGTGCCAACAGTGGTTGCACCAATCGATAACCCTAAAAGAATTGTAATGATATAGAGGAGTGAATCTCCAGCTGTCTTTGTTAAGTTAGGTGCAACTTTAGACTCCTTAATGAGATTACCTAACATCAGCATCCCAATAATGGGTGCAGATGATGGAATTAAAATAATACAAATCACACTAACAACTAATGAAAATAGTATTTTTTCAATGGGTTTAACTTCTCTGAGTTGTTCCATTTTAATGGCACGCTCTTTTTTTGTTGTAAGAAGTTTAATAATAGGTGGTTGAATGAGTGGAACTAACGCCATATAGGAATATGCAGCAACCGAGATTGCACCAATTAAATGCGGTGCAAGCTCACTGGATACCAAAATGGATGTAGGTCCATCTGCACCACCAATAATGCCTATAGAAGCCGATTCTGCACCACTAAAGCCTAAGAGGATAGCACCTAAGAAAGTAATAAAGATACCGATTTGTGCAGCTGCACCCAAAAGCATCGATTTAGGATTAGCAATCAGTGGACCAAAGTCTGTTGTTGCACCAATACCTAAAAAGATGAGGGGTGGATAAATCCCTAATTTAACACCATAATAGAGGTATCCTAATAAACCACTGTACGTGGTTTGTTCGATACCATTCACCGTCACTTTTGTTTCAATAAACATATTGGTATTTGGGATGTTCACAAGTAACATCGCAAATCCAATAGGGATGAGTAAATAAGGTTCAAATTTTTTAAAGATAGCTAAATAGAGTAAGATCAGTGAAATGATGATCATCACAAAGTATTTCCAGCCATCAGGTCGAAAGAAGAAGTAAAGTCCTGTACTCTTAAAAAATTCAATCAGTGCATCTAACATGGGTTATCCGATAACCAACATTAGTTGATTGATTTCAACTTGGTCATTTTCCTTAATGAGGAGTTGTCTGACATAACCATCTGCAGGACATAAGATGTCATTTTCTAATTTCATGGCTTCTAAGACCATTAAAACATCACCTTTTTTAACTTCACTACCGACTTTGACGTTCAGTGATGTGATTTTGCCTTGCATAGGTGCTAAGACTTTGATCTTTGATTCTTCTTTTTGTTCTATTTTTTGAGTAACAGGTTCACTTTTGATGTCTTCAATGCTTTCAACTTCAACTTCGTATGATTTTCCATTGACATTTATTTTGTAGAGTTTCATGAGGATTCCTTTCATTAACCAGTGATTTGTTTAATTGAGATAATGCGTACATCTTTTTTGATTTCGTTGTAGTAATCGATAGAAGCAACAAGTGCTGCAACCATCATATCTTCATCTTTAATATCTGATAAAGCGATAGATTTTTTGGTGACTTCTTGTTCTTTAGGTGTATCTTCTTTTGTTTCAACAACAAAATATTTCAGTAAACTGATGGATAATGCAACAACACCTAGAAGGAGGAAAACAATAAGGATACTAAAGAGTGAGATAAGTAATCCTTCGGTAAATAAACTATAGATCATCATCTTCACCATCCCCTATCACAACACTAAAGGCATAAACTTCTTTGTTTTGCTTGGGTCTTTCTTGATATTTCTTTTCTAAGAAAAAAAGAGCAACTTTTCCAAACAAAGCAATCGATAGAAGATTTTCATCCGACTTAGCGAAACCTTGATATTTTTTCTTTAAGTCTTCAAATTCAGGTTTTAAATCATCGGCAGGTCTGTGGGTGATGACTTTTTCATCACCGATAATCTTTGTTAGTAGAAGAGGATCAACTTCAGCAGGTGCTTTGCCATATAAACCAAGCAAGTATTCTTTAACTTCTTTAGAGACCATCTTATAAGGATTTTGGGTGATGACATTCATCACAGCTTGTGTACCCACCATCTGTGACAGTGGTGTGACAAGCGGTGGATAGCCTAAATCTTTTCTAACCTTAGGAATTTCTTCTAAAACTTTCTCATAGTTATCCATTTGATTTTGTTCTTTGAGTTGACTCATTAAGTTAGATAACATCCCACCAGGTACTTGATATTCCAAAATATTTGGATTGGATGTTAAAGCTTTTGGATTTAAGAGTCCTTCTTTTAAATAACGATCTTTAATGATAGTTAGTTTTTCTGCTGCTTTCTTTAAGAGATCAATATCAAGATGTGTATCATAGGAAGTACCTTTTAAGATGTGATAAAAGGATTCAGTAGCAACTTGTGAAGTACCACCCGATAGTGGTGATAGTGCAGTATCAATGATATCAACACCTGCTTCAATTGCTTTTTGGTAGGTTGCTTCCATAATACCTGCAGTAGCATGTCCATGAAGATTGATGGGAAGCTTTGTATTTTGTTTTAAAGCTTTAATCAGTTTATATGCATCATCAGGAAGTAGAATACCTGACATATCTTTAATACAGAGAGAATCAGCACCCATTTGTTCAACTTCTTGAGCAAGTTTGACATAGTAATCGATGGTATGTACTGGAGATGTAGTGTAAGATAAAGCGATTTGACAGTGTCCACCATATTTCTTGGTGGCATCAACAGCTGACTTTAGGTTTCTAACATCATTTAAAGCATCAAAGATCCTGATGATATCAATACCATTTTCAATCGACTTTTGGACAAACTTATCAACGATATCGTCAGGATAATGACGATATCCTAAAATGTTTTGTCCTCTAAAAAGCATTTGTAGTTTCGTATGTGGTGCAAGTTTTTTAATTTCTCTTAATCTTTCCCAGGGATCTTCATCTAAGAAACGTAAACACGCATCAAAGGTTGCACCACCCCAGACTTCAAGTGCGTGAAATCCTGCTTGATCAAGTTCTGGAACAATGGATAGAATATCTTTGGTTGTCATGCGTGTAGCGAGTAAGGATTGATGGCCATCACGCAAGGATGTTTCAACAATTTTGACTGACATGTGTGTTCTCCTCATCTTGTTTTATGTAATAAAAAAGGAATTGAAAGTGCTTCCATAGCAATTTTAACATAGTTAAGTGAAAATGGAAGAATAAAGTGAAAAATGTAAAAAAACCAGTGTAATGGACAGAAAAAATCACTAATATTATTAAGAATAGTGATTGCTCGTTGAAAAATTATCTCAAATCTAGTTATTTATAGTAATATATACTTAACATATCTTTTCATTAACATTGGGGGTACAAGCATGTTATCAACTGCAGCACTTGTTTTCTTCATTATAATTTACACTTTTGCTTTAATTTTTTTTCTTTGGGCAATTTTATATACACTCAAATGTAATAAATTCTATTCTACCGTTTTTAAGTTTTTAACAATTCTGTTCTTTACTATTTCAGTATTTTATTTATACATGATAGGACTTAAAATGGAAAATTATGCCAGCGATGCAGTAAGAATACTAGTAGCATTCACATCAACTCTCACGACATTTGCGTTTAATTTCCAAATCCAAAATGTACCTATAGCATCAAATGATTTACTTTATGTGACTTTATTTTATATTGGATCGTTCGGCTCTTCATTTGCACTATCTTATGCTATCATCGCTTGGATTATTTCTACGAACTATAATAAAATCAAATTAAGTCTTTTCCGTAAATCAGCATGCCTTTATCTTCTCGGTGATTCCAATTATGTTTTAAATTTTGTTAAGGATCTTCAATTTCAAGACAAGTTTAAAAAAACAACATTTAGCATGTTTAGAAAATCAAAGATCAAAGTCATTATTGTTATTCCACCATTGCAGAAGAATCAATATAGTATTATTTCAAAATCAATCAATTATGCGTTTGTTTATGCTGATATTAATGAAAATTTATTTAGTTCATTAGTTCTTAAAGACACCGGACAAAGCACTCAAATAATATCACTTTATGAAAATGACGATTTAAACATGAAGGTTCTGATTGGAATAGCAAAAATGATAGAAGATTTAGAAGTTTTTTATTCTAAACAAATCGTAAAACATACTAATGCATCGCAGAAGAAATTATCTAGATACAAGTTGAAGATTGATGCATATCTACCCGATAACTCATATGGACACCTCGACATTTTTCAAATCCATCAAAAATTAAAGAATTCAATACATTTTTATTGTTACAATGATATAGTTTCGTACAATTTAGTCTTTAATTATCCTCCCTATACAAAAATAAAGAATCAATATGTATTTATTGGATTTGGACATACTAATCAATCCATTTTAAAATCATTACTAATCAATAATGTTAACGTTAACGTTGATTGTCAATACATGGTGATTACGAATGATATAGACAAAACAAAAGATGAATTTTTCTCTCGTATATCCTTTAAAGATAAAAGTGAATCATATTTGGAACTCCCTTACTCATATAGCATAATAAAGTCAATCCATTTTGTTGATACTGATGTATTTGGACATCAGTTATCGCATCAGCTTAATCAATTTTTAGATGGTAATTCGAAAGTTCATATTATGATTGCAATTGGTGATGACATCTCAAATATACATGCTACACACGTGATTATTAAAAACCTAAAATCCTTCGATCATTTTTATTCAGCTTCAACATTTACACGAGTTAAAGACAATCATCTAAATTCTCTGAAACTTATTGATCAACCAACGGTTAAGTGTCATACATTTGGATCTATCGATGAAGTCTACAATTATAAAAATATAGTTGGTGCAGAGTATGCGGATTTTGCTGTTAAAGTTCACAATTCACTCTATCCTGATCAGTTAATTAATTGGCATGATCTTACATTGTATGATAAGAAATCCAGTTTGTTCGCAGTCTTATCTATAAAAAATAAGTTGCGATCGATTGGATTTGACTTAGTTGTTTCACACGAGAATTCAGCAGTTGAAGATTATTACAATCTATATGATCCTTCGGGTTTAAGAGATCTATGGAAAAAAGTCGACAGCATTTCTGAATTTGAGCGATATTTAAATAATAATGATAGAAATATGATAGCTTCACGCGAACATGAAAGATGGAATATGTTTATGATTATTGAAGGTTTTGTCCCAATGGAAAAAAGCAAATTCATTGATCGATTAAAACAAAATATTGAAAAACCTACAAGAGACCTAGTACGTAATCAACACATTTGTATCACTTCATATAAAGGTTTATTCGAATTAGCTCAAATCCTGTCACAATATAATCAAGATAATCAAACCAATTATAATATTGATTATATTTATTATGATTTTAAGATGATGGATTCTATTGATAAAATAATTGAGAATTCTCAATATAAAATAGTAAAGATGATTGATTAATGGTGGACAAGTATGAGTACTAATAAACGTGTTTTTATCAGCTATGGACATGATGAATATACCGACTTTGTTAAGAAAATATCTGAAGATCTAAGAGCAAATGGCATTATTACTTGGATTGATACAAGAGGAATAGAACCCACAAAAACCTGGTATAAAGAAATTGAGAAAGCGATTGATCAATCAGAGTTAGTTATGGCATTTTTAACGGAACACTCTGTTAGGGAAGACGGTTTTTGCATTAATGAAATATTATACGCGCTGAATAAAAAGAAAAAAATACTTCCAATTAAGATCGAAAATGTGGAAACACCTATTTTCATGTTGAGAATTCAATGGCTTGATATCAAGAGTATATATGAAAAGTATAAAAAGCAATCCAATGAACAATATGATTTATTAATTAAGCAAATTATTGATGATTTCTCAGGCCAAAAACCCCTACAATTGATTAATGATCTAGAACCTTTGGCTAGCCTATTAAAACCCTTAGATAATGAGACACCTATATCGATGTACAGTACGAAATTAATCGGTAGAGACTGGCTGTTTAAGGAATTTGAAATGTGGCAGAAGAACACGACGCACAAAACACTCATTGTTTATGGTTATCCTGGATCTGGTAAATCTGCATTTTCAACTGAACTTGTTAAAATTTATGATAATATCTCAGCCATCCATTTCTGCATTAGTGGAAATGAAGAAAGAGTACTTCCTCATCACATGATGATGTCTTTGGCATTTCATTTAGCCTCACAAATACCTTCATATAAGGCTCAATTAGAAGGGAGTTTAATAGAAAACAATAACATTCATGACATGAGTGATACAAAACTATTTGAGCACTTGATTTTAATACCTTTATACAAAATGAAAAAACCAAATAATGACATTTTAATTGTGATTGATGCATTAGATGAAGCATATTACAATGGAAAAAATTTAATACTTAACTTGATTACTAATGAGTTTTATAAAACTCCAGAATGGGTACGATTCGTTATTACTTCAAGACCTGAAGTAGATATAAAAAGAAATTTGACAGGTCATACAGAAATCTATTTAGATGACAATAATGAGAATCATGTCAATGATTTAAAAAATTATATAAGTCATCTTTTAAAGGAACATAAATATAAGTTCATTGACAACAACACTATAGAAAAGATTATTCATAAATCAAATAACAATTATATTTATATACGAGAAATAATAAATATGATGATTTCTGAAGAGTCACTTGTTGATTCTTTGCCAAAAGATATATCCGATGTTTATCGGATGTACTTTGATCGGATTACATTAAATCATCCTGATGTGAGCTTTAAACAACATCTTCGTCCTATTTTAGAGGTTTTATATGCTTCATTTGATCCCTTAAATATTGACTCATATGAAGATATTCTTGGTATTGATCTATATGCAATTGAACATACTATCAATATTTTTAGCATGTTTTTTAGTATCAATCAAAATGTTATTTCCATATCTCACAAAACAATTTCTGATTGGCTAATTAGTCGTGATATGTCAAATTCATACTACATTAACAAAAAATATGGTCATAAAAAAATATATCAATATATGAGGTTGAATTTTCAAAATCCTCTATTGAAGACTTATATTTGCAATCACTATATTCAACACGCACTCTATTCAAACGATTATCTAGAGGTCATGAACAGACTAAATGATTATGAGTTTCACAAACTAAGAGAAAGAGTCCTTGGTAAAATACACGCTTTGAAAGCACTTTTTGACGATGTAATTTCGTGCAAAAATCTCGGTTATGACATCATTGATGAAATATTATTGAAAGAAGCATTTAATAAGGTACTTATACAAAATCGAGAAATATTCTTGGATTCGCAACTGATTTACTTGCTGAATGATTTTGATTTTGGTGGATTTGTAGATAAAAAGTTGGATACAGAAGAAATAGATATTAGAATTATCAATTTAAGATATTTGCGGTTTTGTGGTGACTACAGAAAAACTTATGAATACGTTATTCAAACAGTTGGTTTGTTTGAAAACCACGGGGATCCTATTGCGTTATCGAAGCTATATCAATTTGCTGCATTGAGCACTTATTATTTTGCTGATTATGACAAAACCGAATTCTATTTATCAAAGGCACTTGATAAAATCCAAAACATAGATAGTGAACGGCTGGATTATTTAACACTAAAATCATTTTATTCCGACAATTTATTCAATTTAGTTAAAATGAATGATGCCATACTAAGTTTGGAACAAAATATTGAAGATTTGATTGCGTATTCGTTGAATCATAATGATTATGAATCACAAAAGATATCATCTATACAATTAATGGACGCAAGAAGATGCTTAATTCTCTTTTACAGTCTAGATAATCAACTCGAAAATGCAAAAAAACATCTTGATCGAGTCTTGTTATTAAATAAAGATTTCATTGTTCACTATGAAGACTACAATAAATTCAAGATAGTTGAAATGCTTTTTTATGATTTAAATCGTCAACACGAGAAAGCAGAATCTTTGAGACTTTCACTGTTGGACACTATTAAATCTGATTATCATATGGGATTGTACTATCTTTATTCTTCAATTGGCTTAATGTTACAAAAAATAAGTACATTAGAGATATTTGATTACATTGATAAAGGAATTAGTTTTTCACTAAAAAGATACAATCTCAATGTCTTGGAGCAACTAGAAATTTTGAAACTTGTGATTAATGGCGATACGCTTGAACATGGAACAGAATATTTAAAGACAAATAATTTGATTTACTATCGATGGTTATATGATGTTTTCAAGTTTTTTTAAAGTAAATAAAGGAGAGAATATATGGCAAAAACAAAGATATTTATCAGTTTTGATTATGAACATGATAGTGATATCAAAAATTCATTAGTCTACCAATCTACGAATCAAGAATCACCTTTTAGTATCAACGATTATTCAATTAAAGAGCCGATTGATGAAAAATGGAAAAGTGTTGCAAGAGACAAAATTAAAGGATCTGACATCGTTATTTTTTTGTGTGGAGAACATACAGGTGACGCTCTTGGAGTAGCTGCAGAGATGAGTATAACACAAGAGTTAACGAAACCGTATTTTTTACTAAAAGGTAGAAGAAAAGTGAAGGTTCAAAAACCCAAAAATGCAAAGAAATCAGATGAGATTGTTAACTGGAAATGGAAACAAATAGATTCCAAAATAAAGCAGTTATTAAAAATAAAAGGTGAGTAAAAATGGATGATAATAGACAACTAATTGAAAATGAAGATAATAGAAATACACTTAGAAGTATTGCTAATTTATTTGAAAATAATGCAGCCAAGCGAGATTTGAAAGATAGTAAATTTGAAGAGGTTATAAAACAAATTGTATATCGAAAGAGTGCATATTATTATGATTTATTTTTGGTTGCATATGATGAAATTTGTAATTATACTTTTAACAACTATGAAGAGTTCGAAAGACATATCGAAAAGCAAAGAAAAAACAAATACCCATCTCGGTTGTTGAAATTCTACGAAAGCTCGAACAATGAGGAACCTAGGGATGATACGATTAAGTACGCACTCGAAGTTTATAACTATCAAACTGTCATGCTAGACAAACTCAAATTTTCATCATTAAGAAGAAATACTAATGACAATAATGGTTTTGATAATATTTTAGGTTTATTGAACTCTGATAATGTTCTTTTTGATATTTTTTTATCCCATAGATATATCTATAAGTTCTATAACCTTGTCATTTATTATGCATTAACCGTTTATTATGGGTTTACAGTATATGTGGACTGGATATATGATAAAGAAATCGATAGGAAAGATGTCACTCGTGCAACATGTGATATGCTCATTAAGCGTATGCGCCAGTCTAAGACATTTATTTTCTTTAATATCAATAAACTCAATACAACAAACTGGATGTCTTGGGAGGTTGGATATTTTAGAGGTTTCAAAGCTGATGCCATATCTATTTTAGATCTTAATGGGTATTGCAAAGGTAACACGAACGTTGAGGTGATGTCTACAGAATATCAAATGACTTATCATAAATCATCAAATGATATCATTGTCAATGGAGATTCTGCACACTCTATTAAAGATTGGGTCAAGAAGAGAAGATGATCCATGAAGAAGCTTTATAATCATACATCATAATCTTAGTATTCTAATAAAATATACAAACATTTCAAGTAAAAAGTTCTCATTCCACCTATCATAAGGTAGAGAACTTTTTTATTGGAGAAAAAATGAACAGACACCCACTTGAACAACTTATTTTAGATTATCTTGCTGAAAAAGACATCACTAAAGGATCCTACGATTTATATGACACTATCTTAAAACAATATGTGTCATACCTGAAAGAACACCATATCATGTATGCGAACTCACAAGATGTCACAAACTACATCAACATGAAAAAATCTCAAGGGTATTCTAACAAATGGATTTATCAACAAATTAGTGCGATTAAGGGATTATATCGCTATCTATCCATAAACCAAAAACGTCTGGATTTACCATCTGAATATGAAGTCAATATCACAGCCTCCATAAAGAATGTCAAAACTCAACAAAAGACGCATAAAACCATACTCACAACTGAACAAGCTAAACAACTCATCTTAAAAACGAAAGAGAACAGAAGATATATTTGGCAATACCGTGATTATGCGATTATTTATTTGATGCTTACTACAGGGTTAAGAGGTGTTGAAATAAGACGTGCTATGAGAAAAGATTTAAACGTACTAAATGGTAGATTAGTTTTGTATGTTCAAGGAAAAGGTAGAGATTCAAAAGATGCTTATGTCAAACTCACGGGAGGCGTTGAAGAAGCCTTAAATGATTATTTAAGACGAAGAAAAGATAAGAATCCATATCTTTTTATCACATATTCGCATCGCACGAAAAGACTAGATGTATCGCGTAGGTTCTTTAACATCATGTTAAAAAGAATTCTCTATGATGCCGGTATGGAAGATGTCTGTATAACTCCTCATGCTTTAAGACACACAGCAGCTACCTTAAATCTTTTAAGAGGTGGTTCCATAGAGGAAACTAAAAGGCTCATGAGACATTCAAAACTAGATACAACCCTCATCTACGCCCATCATTTGGATACGAAAGTAGATGATTCAGCAGAGCATATTGAAACATTTATTCTACATGAAGATGATTAAGGAGGATACACATGGATAAACATCCTTTAGAAGACTTGAGTGAGATCTATTTAAAAAGTCAAAACTTCAGTCCATCGACCGTGAAGTCTTACAGGATAGCCTATAAGTACTATATTAAATATTTGATGAAACGTGACATTCTTTATGCTAAAACACGTGATATCATCGGTTATCGTGATGAAAAAAGAAGTTTAGGTCATTCAACCTATTATATTCATGTAAACCTATGTGCACTGAAGGGTCTTTACCGTTACTTAAATACGCATGTTCAAGAACTTAAATTACCTGAAGTTTATCGTTACGATCTCATGAAATCTATTCAAAATGAGAAGATTAAAAATCACTTGAGTAAACATGTACTTTCCATGGATGAGGCGAAACACCTTATTGTTGAATCGAAGAGAATCAGAACATATACCTACCACTACAGAAACCACGCCATTATTTATCTCATGCTCACGGCAGGCATCAGGCGTGATGAAATCATTAGACTCAAAAGAGAAGATTATGAGATTTCAGATGGTATAGGTTATCTAACAATTAGAAAGAATGATCCATTTGAAAATCAAGTGGTGAGGTTATCTCGTGGTGGAAAACTTGCTCTTGATGAGTATTTGGAACGAAGAAAAGACGATAAGATTTATCTATTTACATCATATAAAAAGGAATCAAAAAATGGATCTTTATCTCACACGTTCTTTCAGAACATGTTTCCTAAGTTATTAGAAGACTGCGGCTTATCTCATTTAAGTATTACACCACATGCCTTGAGGCACACAGCAGGTGTTATCAATCTTCTGCGGGGTGGAAGTGTCTTAGAGACCCAAAAATTTTTAAGGCACCAAACGATTGAGTCAACGCTCGTGTATCAAAATTATATTGACCAGATGAATGATCGATCTGAAGAGTTACTTGATGCGTTTATTTTAAGAGAAGATGGCGATTTAACGTATGAACTGTGGATAGCTTATATAGAATCCTAAAATCTAAATAGTTACCTATTTTAAGATAAGAAAAAGTATAGATAAAGGATTAGCACACACCACATGTGAGTGCTATTTTTCCGCTTTATGGACAGTTTTTTAGCGTTTATAGAAATACATTTGAAATAAATGTTCGATTTTCAAACATATTACCAATTTTTGCTTGTAATTTAAGTGTTTATGATGTAGAATATAATCATTCAATAAACGAACAATGGATGGTATCGATAGATGAGTGAGAACCAATTCTTTAAACCCACAGTTTTATACAAAGAATATATGATCTTAGATATGATTGAAAAGAATCCTAACATTACCCAACGTGAAATGAGTAAAGTGATTGGGATTGCAGTTTCAATGATCAATTTTTATTTAGATACTTATGAAAAGAATAAACTCATCATCAGGAAGAAGCACTCTACAAAAACTGTGGAGTATTTTGTTACTAAAAAGGGGTCAGAGAGAAGAAAAGTTTTAAATATTGGATACCTCAAGTATTCTCAAATTCTCTATGATGGTGCTAGAGAAAATATCGAGAAATTTCTTATCCAAATAGAAAACAAAGGTAAGCATAAATTGTTTCTTTATGGAGCAGGGGAAGTTGCTGAAATATTGCTACACACCATTTACTCAAGTGATAAAACTAGTTTAAACATATTAGGTGTTATTGATGATGATATTGGAAAAGTGGGTGGTTTTATGTATAATACACCAATTATTTCTCTAAATTTTGTTAACAATACAGAACATGATGGAATTTTAATATCGAGCTACACTAATAAGGATAATATTCTTAAAAAATTAGTTGAATGTCAATACGACACTAAGAAAGTATTTAATTTCTTTGAATTATAGATTGAGAGGACATGTAACATGCAAAAACTAAGAAATATACCTTTTTCGCCACCAGATATAACTGAAGAAGAAATTGCTGAAGTTGTGGATGCACTTAGATCTGGATGGATTACTACTGGACCAAAGACCAAAGAATTTGAAAGACAAATAGCTGAATATGTTGGTGTAAATAAAGCGGTTTGCTTAAATTCAGCAACAGCAGCAATGGAACTTTCACTCCACATCCTAGGTATTGGACCTGGAGATGAAGTTATTACTTCAGCATATACATATACAGCATCTGCTTCAGTTATTCACCATGTTGGTGCGAAAATCATTTTAGTTGATACTGCACCAGGTTCTTTTGAAATGGATTACGATCAATTAGAAAAAGCAATAACAGATAAAACGAAAGCTATTATTCCTGTTGATATTGCAGGTGTTATTTGTGATTATGAACGAATTTATAAAGCAGTTGAAAATAAAAAGAGTTTATTTAGAGCAAATAACGCAAAACAAGAATCAATTGGAAGAGTTACAGTGATTTCAGATGCTGCACATTCCTTTGGTGCAACTAGAAATAATAAGAAATCTGGATTGCTTGCCGATATTACTTGTTTCTCATTTCATGCAGTCAAAAATCTTACTACAGCAGAAGGTGGTGCTGTTGTTTGGCAACATACTTTTGGTATGACCGATGAGGAATTCTATAAAGAATACATGCTTTACAGTCTACATGGCCAATCAAAGGATGCTTTATCAAAGATGCAAAAAGGTGGATGGGAGTATGATATTGTTTATCCTGCTTTTAAAAATAATATGACTGATATTTTAGCAGCAGTTGGTTTGGTCCAGTTGAAACGATATGATGCATTATTGGAACGAAGATTTGAACTCATAAAATTATATGAAAAAGTTTTAGATGGTAAACAAATTCAAGTCATCAGACATTATGACAGCAATTTTAGAAGTTCTGGACACTTGCTTCTTTGTAATTTTGTTGGCCTAACAGTAGAGCAAAGAAATAAGGTCATTATAGAATTAGCAGATAAAGGTATATCTACAAACGTTCATTATAAACCATTACCTATGTTCACGGCTTATAAAAATCTAGGTTTTCATATTGAAGATTATCCTAATGCCTATATAAAGTACTCAAATGAGGTAACTCTGCCTTTACATACATTATTATCTAATGAGGACGTAAAGTACGTTTCACAATGTGTTAACACAATTCTTAATAGGGAGGAAGAATAAGTTGTATAAGAAATTCTTTAAAAGATTTTTCGACTTTATAATTTCTCTTTTAGCTTTACCTTTCTTTTTCATCTTGTTATTAATAATTGCTCCTTTAATCTACTTAAGTGATAAAGGCTCTATATTTTATAATGCATCTCGTTTAGGCAAAGATGGAAAAGTGTTCAAAATGTATAAGTTTCGCAGCATGAAAATGAATGCTCCTGATATAAGAAACGAAGATGGTTCTACATTTAATTCAGAAAGCGATTTAAGATTAACAAAAATCGGTAAATTTATAAGGAAAACAAGTATTGATGAAATACCACAGGTTATCAATGTTTTAAAGGGAGATATGAGTTTTGTCGGACCAAGACCTGATTTACCTGAACACTTACAACTATATGAAGGCAGTGAAATAAGAAAACTTGAAGTAAGACCTGGAATTACAGGATTAAATCAAGCGTATTATAGAAATACTATTCCTTGGAAGAAAAGAATCGTACATGATATTTATTATGTTGATAAACTTAATTTACTATTAGATTTGAAAATTATTTTTAAGACTATTTTGATTATAATAAAAAGGGATAATGTATATGTTCAAAATGGTGCGTCAGATGACAATTGATAATGAGTATTTTACATATAAAAGATTAGATTGGGACAGTAGTAAATTAGGACTAGAAACTTACGAACTTCTACTTAAACAAAATTTGAAGACTGTAACTATGAATGAATTGAAATCGATTTGGAATAATGCTGATTTATTATATATAAAAAACAATACTAAAAATAGAATTAATTCAAAGTTTATTGGTGAAGAAACCTCAGCAATTATATACGATACTAACATTTCTTTTGTTTTAAATCTTAAAGATTTTGTGCAATTTGAAATCGAAGACTATTCTAATTTCACTTATGCAATAGAATCAGAGCTGAATATTGAATTGAATGACTTTATTAATTTTAATGACTCGAGATTCATGAAAGATGTTCAATTGAATAATAGAATAGGAGTGAACATCTACTTAGAATGGATTATTAATTCATTTAATCTTGAAAGAAAGAAATTCTTTACGATTAGAAAAAAAAATGAAGTATTGGGGTTTATTCTTTATCAAACATATGATGATTATTTGACTATTGAATTGATTTCTGTTAAAACAGGATATTATAATCAAAAAATCGGATCTCATCTAATAGCCAATTTTAAAAAAATAGCTTCTGACAAACAATTGCATTATCTATATGTTGGAACTCAGATATCAAATATTAATGCTATTAATTTCTATATTAAGAACAAGTTTAAAGTTAAAGATACAACTGATATATATCACTGGTGGAAGTGAATTTATGAACATACTATATTTAACAACATCTTTTCCAAGAAAAAAAGATGGAGATACAATTTATACTGATTTAGCAGAAGAACTGATAAAAAAAGGTCACATAGTAACCGTATGTGTAGCAGATCAAAACTTAACAATTCCATTTGAATATTTAATAGAAAGAGATTTGATACAATATAGAATAAAGGTTCCTAAATACTATAATGTAAATCTTTTTATGAAGGGAATTAGCATTTTATTACAACCATTTTATATTAAAAGAAGTCTAAGAAAAATTGAAGGCCTTAGTAATTATGGTGTTATACTATATGAAGCTCCACCAATATCAAATATGTCCATTGTCAAATGGTTGAAAAGAAGGACTCGAGCTAAATCGTATTTGATGCTGAAAGATATATTCCCTCAAAATGCTATTGATTTGGAGATTATAAAAAGAAATAGTTTAATACATGGTTATTTTCGGAATAAAGAAAAAAAGTTGTATGAAGTTTCTGACATCATAGGTTGTATGTCTCCTAACAATATGGAATATCTACTAACTCATAATTCTATTAATAGCAATAAAGTAAAGTATTTCCCGAACACTAAAGCTATAAATAAATATAATGCTAATGATGATTTCGTATCTATTAGAAATAAATATGGTATTCCACTAAATTCTAAAGTTTTTATTTTTGGTGGTAACATGGGTAAACCACAGTATATGGATTTGCATAAAAAGGCAATTATTCATTACAAAGATAGTAAAAAAATATTTTTTGTTTTCGTTGGAAGAGGCACAGATAGATATATTATAGAAGAGACTATAAACAATTATTCAATAGAAAACACTTTGTTGTTATGTGAAATTCATCGAGATGATTATGAGAAACTAGTTCTAGCATCTGATGTTGGACTAATTTCATTGAATCCTTTGTTTACAATACCTAACTATCCATCTAGAATTCTATCATATATGGAATATGCTAAACCTATTTTGGCTGCTACAGATTCAGTTACAGATATTAGAGAATTAATTAAAGAATCTAATAGTGGGTTTTGGGTAAATTCAAATGATTACAATGGATACATAGATATTATTGGCGAAATAATAGAAAGCAGAAACTTAATCGATCTTGGAAGAAATGCTAGACAGTATTTTCTAGATAATTTCACAGTCGATAAATCAGTTATTTATTTAGAAACTCATATTGAAGAGGTGAAGAATGATGTTTAATAATAAAATACTCTTAGTTACCGGTGGAACTGGATCTTTTGGAAATGCAGTTGCTTCAAGATTTCTAGATTCTAATATCAAAGAAATTCGAATATTATCTCGTGATGAAAAGAAACAAGAAGATATGCGAAAATATTATAATAATGATAAACTTAAGTTTTATATTGGTGATGTTAGAGACTACAATTCAATAGAAGGTGCCTTTATTGGAGTTGATTATGTATTCCATGCTGCTGCATTAAAACAGGTTCCCTCATGTGAGTTTTATCCTATCGAGGCAGTCAAGACGAATATACTAGGAAGTGACAACGTAATTAGCGCATGTGTCAAAAACGGTGTTAAAAAAGCCATTTTTCTATCCACTGATAAAGCTGCTTATCCAATCAACGCAATGGGGATGACAAAAGCAGTAATGGAAAAAAATGTTATTGCAAGATCTAGACAACTGAGAGAACATGATACTGTTTTATGTTTAACTCGTTATGGTAATGTAATGGCCTCTAGAGGATCAGTAATACCGTTATTTCTAGATCAAATTCAACACAACAGACCGATTACAATAACAAATGTTGAGATGACACGTTTTATGATGACTTTAGAAGATGCAGTAGATTTAGTCCTGTATGCTTTTGAACACGGTGAACAAGGTGATTTATTCGTCCAAAAGGCACCTGCTGCTTCAATAGATACATTAGCAAAAGCCATTCTAGAACTAAAGAACTGTAATATACCACCAGTATATATTGGAACTAGACATGGTGAAAAGCTCTACGAGGTCTTAGTCACACAGGAAGAAATGACAAAGTCAATTGATTTGAGAGAATTCTTTAAGATACCAGCTGATAATAGAAATCTTAATTATGATCAGTTTATTGAAAAAGGTAATCAAAAGATCACTTTGACTGAAAGCTATCATTCACACAATACAAATCAATTGGATATAGAAGGTATGAAAAAATTGCTATTAAAATTAGATTTATTTAAGTAAGGACTGATTGACCAATGAAAATACTAATCACTGGAGCCAAAGGCTTTATTGCTAAAAATTTAATAGCAGAATTAAGAAATCAAAAGTATAAGGATATTTTTGAATATGATATTGATTCAAAAGAAGATGAACTGGAAAAATTCTCAAAAGAAGCAGACTTTATTTTTCACTTAGCTGGCGTGAATCGTCCTAAGGATGATAAAGATTTTATGGAAGGTAATTTTGGTTTCACATCAACACTCCTAGAAAAATTAAAATATTATGGAAATACTTGTCCAATAATGATATCATCATCAATTCAAGCAGAATTGGATAATCCTTATGGTAAAAGTAAAAAAGCTGGTGAAGAATTATTGTTTTCGTATGCTGCTAAAACTGGTGCAAAAGTATTAGTTTATCGATTTCCTAACGTATTTGGAAAATGGTGTAGACCTAACTATAATAGTGTAGTAGCGACTTTTTCTTATAATATTGCGAATAACTTAGATATAAAAGTAAATGATCCAAGAGTAGTAATGAAATTGATATATATTGATGATGTAGTTAAAGAATTGATTAATGCTCTAGAAGGTAAAGAGAGCAAACAAGGAAATTATTGCTCAGTAGTGCCCGTCTATGAAGTGCAACTTGGAGAAATTGTTAATTTACTATATTCATTTAAAGAAAGTAGAGCTAACAAATTTATTCCGGATATGAAAGATCAATTTTCTAAAAAACTTTATTCAAGTTACTTAAGTTACTTACCAACAAATCAGTTTTCATATGAGTTAAAAATGAATATAGATTACAGGGGTTCTTTTACTGAATTTATTAAAACAATCGATCGAGGTCAGGTGTCTGTCAATATATCTAAACCAGGTGTGACTAAAGGAAATCATTGGCATCACACAAAAACAGAAAAGTTCTTAGTGGTAAGTGGAAATGGTGTTATTAGATTTAGAAAATTCGATGAGACACAGGTGATTGAATATTTTGTATGTGGGGATAATCTTCAAGTTGTGGACATACCACCTGGATACACGCACAACATTCAAAACACTGGTGATTGTGATTTGGTAACTGTAATGTGGGCTAATGAACCTTTTGATCTAGATAACCCAGATACATATTACTTGGAGGTATGAAAAAGTGAAAAGACTAAAAGTAATGACAGTGGTCGGAACTAGACCTGAGATAATTCGACTATCGGCAGTTATTGAAAAATTGAATAGCTCCGAAGCTATTGACCATATTTTGGTTCATACTGGACAAAATTATGACTATGAATTAAATGAAATATTTTTCAAAGACTTTAATCTTAAAAAACCAGATTACTTCTTAAATTCTGCCACTGGAAATGCTATCGAAACTGTTGGTAATATTTTGATTAAAATAGATCCTATCTTAGAAGAAGTAAAACCAGATGCGTTTTTGGTGCTTGGAGACACTAATAGTTGCTTAACAGCTATTGCCGCAAAACGTCGTCATATTCCAATTTTCCACATGGAAGCTGGAAATAGATGTTTTGACCAAAGAGTACCTGAGGAAACAAACAGAAAAATTGTAGACCATATCTCTGATATTAACTTACCATATAGTTCAATCGCTAGAGATTATTTATTAGCAGAAGGTTTTCCTGCAGATAGAATTATAAAAACAGGAAGCCCTATGTATGAAGTATTAAAGAGCAGAAAACAAGAAATTGATAACTCAGATATACTAGAAAGATTAGGATTGGAATCAGGCAAATATTTCTTAGTATCTGCACATAGAGAAGAAAACATTAATTCAGATAACTTCTTTGATTTAGTTGAAACACTTAATGTGATAGCAGATACATATCAACTTCCGATTATTGTATCTACTCACCCTAGAACAAGAAAAATGATCGAATCTAAGTGTGTTCAATTTCATCCGCTTATTCAAACAATAAATCCATTTGGATTTATTGACTACAATAAACTTCAAATCGAATCTAAGTGCGTATTAAGTGATTCAGGTACTATTAGCGAAGAATCTTCAATATTGAAGTTCAAAGCACTTAATATTAGAGAAGCACACGAAAGACCTGAAGCTATGGAAGAAGCTGTGGTAATGATGGTTGGATTAAAGAAAGAAAGAATCTTACAAGCTTTACAGTTAATTGAACATCAAGAAAAAGACACGATTAGATATGTTGAAGACTATATGATGGTAAATGTTTCAGAAAAAGTTGTTAGAGCAATAATTAGTTATACAGATTACGTGAATAGAAAGGTATGGAGTAAATAGATGGTTGAAACTAACTTGGTTTTTTGCACTTTATTCGATAGTAATTATATTGACAAAGGACTTGCGTTATATGAATCCTTATTAGCAAACACAGAACATTTTAGACTTTATATTTTTACATTTGATCAGCTGTCATATGACATTCTTGTAGACTTAAAACTTATAAATGTCATTGCGATTCCTTTGAGTGATTTCGAAACTCAAGAACTTCTTAACGTAAAGAATGAACGTTCACAAGCTGAATATTGTTGGACTTCAACCCCTATTACTATCGAACATGTTATGACAAAATACAATGAGAAGATATGCACATATATTGATGCTGATATATATTTCCATAACAATCCAAATGTTCTATTCGACGAGTTTATTCACTCTGGGAATAACTCGGTCGTTATTACTGAACATAGATACTCTGAAGATTATTATGAGAAAGGAGTTAAAGAAAGTGGAAAATATTGTGTGCAATTTAATACTTTTGTGAACGACGAAAATGGACTTAACACACTTCGTTGGTGGAAAGAACAAACTCTTGAATGGTGTTCGTATACAAAAAAAGGAGAAAAGAAAGGCGATCAAAAGTATTTGGAATCTTTCAGTTCCTTGTTCGATGGAGTATATGAACTCAAACATCTTGGCGGTGGAGTAGCACCTTGGAATATTAAGCAATATGAATTAGTAGATAAGAATCAAATGGTACTTAGATATAAAGGAATAAATTTTCCCGTTGTATTCTATCATTATCAAAATATCAGATATCTTCCATTCGGGTTTGTTAATATAAAGTCGCAGACAAAGGACAAATCACTCAAATATGCTTTGTACTATCCCTATTTGCAACACATTGAAAAAATCAGGCAACTATTGAAAATTAAGTATTCACTAAATTTTTCTATAAAAAAAGGATATTACAAAAATCCTATATTGCAATTTATACAATCGTATATAATGCCTTTTAAGATATCGGTTTTTTCTGACATTATGTCATTAAGAAAGGTAAGGAAACTAAAATGAGCAAAGTACCAGTTAACAATTTAAAAAATGGATTTGAACTTTATAAAGAGGAGTTAGAAAATAAGGCACTAGAAGTTCTAAGAAGTGGATGGTACATTTTAGGTAACGAAGTTAAACAGTTTGAAAAAGAGTTTTCAGAAGTAATAGGTACTAAATATTGTGTAGGAGTAGACAATGGATTAAATGCGATAAGTCTGGGAATTAGAGCATTAGGAATTACCAGAGGGGATGAGGTTTTAGTGCAGGCTAACACCTATATTGCAACGGTGTTAGGAATAACAATAAATGGTGCTACCCCCGTTTTTGTGGAACCTACTGAGTTTTATAATATGGATCCAAATAAAATAGAGGAACTAATAACAAGAAGTACCAAAGCAGTACTGGTTACTCATCTTTATGGACAAGCTACTGAAATGAAGAAAATAATTGAAATATGTGAAAAATATAACTTGTTTTTGCTTGAAGATTGTGCTCAATCTCATTATGCTAAATATGATAATAAAATGACTGGTACATTTGGGGTTATGGGATTCTTTAGCTTTTATCCTACTAAAAATTTAGGAGCTTTTGGAGATGCAGGTGCTGTTGTGACTAATGACAAAGAGCTAGCCTATAAAATACAGATGTTAAGAAATTATGGAAGTGTCATAAGATATGAGAATATGGTAGAGGGGTACAATTCTCGACTCGATGAATTACAAGCAGGACTTCTCCGAGTTAAGTTAAAACATTTGACTGATTCCACTAAAGAGAGAGAATATATCGCTTCAAGATATCTAAACGAAATGACCAATCCACTAGTTAAACTTCCTAGAGTTGCACATTTAGCAACACACGTTTGGCATCTTTTTGTAGTTGAAGTATCAGATAGAGATAGATTTAGAGAGTATTTAGCATCTCAGGGAGTAGATACTGATATTCACTACAAGACACCTCCACACTTGTCTGTTGCATACAAAAGATTAGGTCATTCTAGAGGTGATTTGCCTATTACTGAAACAATTGTAGATAAAATTGTATCTTTACCTATATATAATGGAATGACTGATGTAGAAATTGAAACTGTTATTGCTGCTGTAAACTCTTATGAAAAATAAAGAAGGATATCATTTTATGATAGAGTTAAAAGAGCACGGAGACTTTAGGGGCAATCTTCAGGTTATTGAAGCAGAAAAGAACATTCCATTTCCTATAAGACGTATTTTTTACCAGTATAATAATGATGTCAATGCATCAAGGGGAAATCATGCAAATAGAAATTCTAGGTTTGGGTTTGTTTGTGTCTCTGGTGAATGTAGTGTAAAGATTGATGATGGAAAAGATGTAAAAACATATGTTTTAGATTCACCTCGCAAACTTCTGGTAATTGATAAAATGATTTGGAAAGAAATGTATGGTTTTAGCGATAATAGTGTTTTGCTAGTTGTATCTGATTGCCTTTATGATAGTTTTGAATATATATATGACTATAGTGAATTTGTGAAGTCAATTGATTGTAAGAAATTACTTAAATAGCAACAAATTATATAGATGGTGAACCAAATAATTGACTTAAAATATGGCAAATCACAGTTGGTTTGGATGAATTAATCAAAAATATAAGTGATAAGGAGTAACATATGAAAGGTATTATATTAGCCGGGGGTAAAGGTACTAGATTGTACCCTATGACTGTTGCTGTTTCAAAGCAATTATTACCAATATACGATAAACCAATGATTTATTATCCATTGTCAGTGTTGTTATTAGCTAAAATTAGAGAGATTTTAATAATATCTACCCCTGAAGACATTGAGCAATATAGAAAATTGCTTCAAAATGGCAGTGATATTGGAGTAAAAATTGAGTATAAGATTCAGGAAGTACCTAGAGGTTTAGCAGATGCTTTTATATTGGGAGAGAATTTTATAGGAAAAGACAGCGTTTGTCTAGTTTTGGGAGATAATATCTTCTTTGGGCAAAATCTAACCGACAATTTAGAGAGAGCTAAGATGAATAAAAAAGGAGCAACTATTTTCGGATACCCAGTAAATAATCCAAAAGAATTTGGAGTCGTTGAATATGATAATTTTGGAAAAGTTATTGGAATTGAAGAAAAACCTGAATTTCCAAAATCAAACTATGCTATTCCAGGACTTTATTTTTATGATAACTCCGTTGTAGAAATGGCTAAAAGTGTTAAACCATCATCTAGAGGTGAAATTGAAATTACAACTATCAATAATGAGTATTTGAAACGCAATGAACTTAATGTTGTTTTACTTGGGAGAGGAATGGCGTGGTTAGATACAGGTACTCCTGCGGGTATGTTAAAGGCAAGTGAGTTTGTTGAAGCGGTTCAAAATAGACAGGGATTCTATATATCTTGTATAGAGGAAATTGCTTGGAGAAGAGGATTCATTGACAAAAAACAGCTTAGATTATTAGGAGAAAGAATTAAAATGACAGATTATGGTAAATACGTGCTGTCTTTATTAGAGGAGCAGATATGAAAAACATTTTAGTAACAGGAGGAGCAGGCTTTATCGGAAGTAATTTTATTAAGTACATGCTCGAACAACATCCAGATTACATGATTGTGAACCTAGACTTGTTGACATATGCAGGAAATTTAGAGAATCTAAAAGATATTTCATTCAATCCGAATTATGTGTTTATCGAAGGTGATATTTGCGATAATGAAATAGTAAATGATATTTTTATTAAATACGGTATAGATACTATTGTTAATTTTGCTGCAGAGTCTCATGTAGATAGAAGTATTGGAGATCCTTCTATATTTTTAACAACAAATGTACTAGGAACTCAAAATTTATTAGAGATTGCAAGAAAATTTTGGGCAATTTATCCTGACAATTACACTTGCAGATTATATAGAGATAGTGTTAAGTTTCTGCAAGTTTCTACAGATGAGGTTTATGGATCACTCGGATCATCAGGATTATTTAATGAAACAATGCCTTTAAAACCGAATAGCCCATATTCTGCATCTAAAGCTAGCGCCGACTTGATCGTACGTGCATACAATGAAACATATGGTTTACCAGTAAATATAACGCGTTGCAGCAACAATTATGGTCCTTATCAATACCCTGAGAAACTTATTCCATTAATGATTAGCAATTGCTTAAATAATAAAAAACTTCCAGTTTATGGAAACGGGCTTCAAGTTAGGGACTGGTTATATGTATTAGACCATTGTTCTGCAATCGATATTGTCCTTCATAAAGGAAAAAATGGCGAAGTTTATAATATAGGTGGAAACAATGAGAAAACTAACTTAGATATAGTTAGTTTTATCCTAAAAAAAACGAATAAAGATAATAGTTTGATTTTGCATGTTGATGATAGACCTGGACACGATGTTAGATATGCAATTGATAACACTAAGATCAAAAGTGAGTTAAATTGGGAACCTACTTATAAGTTTGAAGAAGGATTGAATTTAACGATTGAATGGTATCTTAATAATGAAGAATGGCTTAAAAGTATTTTTGAGAAATCAAAAAAGTAATACCTAGTTTTTTCTTATAGGCAATAAAGTTATCATTTCATTCAATTTAGTACAAAAATGTACTCTCATTTTACTAAAAAATATTGTTAATAGTAAGTACTTAATATTAACTGATTTGATTCAGTTAATGGTTATAATGAAAGTTGAATTTAGTTAAGGAGTGGAGTTACATTAGGCTTAAGAACACCCAGCCTTTATTGAACTCAAAATAAATTATGAATATTGTACATATTACATTTGCTGGTGCATATACAGAAGGCATGACATATCAGGAAGTAATGTTAAGTAATGAAAATTTAGCTGCAGGACATCAGGTTACTGTTATAGCAAGCTGTTATGAATATAATAAGGGAAAGATTGTAATTGTACCTCCTCTGGATATATTGTTGCCATCAGGGAAGAGAATTATACGACTTCCATATAAAAGGATAATCAACAGATTTGTTTCTGAAAAACTTAGGAAAGTAACTGATCTATATGATATTTTGGATGAAATAAAACCTGACGTAGTATTCTATCATGACATCGAAGGATATGAGTTACTAACCGTTTCACGATATAAAAGAAACAATCCGAATACAGCATTATATGTTGATACCCATTCTGATGAATACAATAGCGCGAGAAATTTGTTTTCTAAAATTATATTACACAAAATGATTTATCATTCATTTTTTATGAGGTCCTATAAATTTTTTGATAAGATATTTTATATAAGTGAGGATACTAAAAAATTTCTTATTAAAACACATAAGTTCAAAGAAACATATATGTTAGAATTCTATCCTTTAGGTGGGAAGATGATATCTGTTGAAGCAAAAAAACATATTAGAAACAGAATAAGAGATGAATTAAAATTATCGAATGATGAGTTACTGTTTGTTCACTCAGGAAAAATTAATGAATTAAAGAGGACCTTAGAGATACTTTTCAACTTAGAAAAACTGAGTTCTAATAAGATCAAACTTGTTATAATTGGAACAATTGAACAAGATTATATGAAAAAACTCTCTCAGTATATTCATAGTCAAAGTGTGCTTTTCTTGGGATGGAAAGACTCGCAGGATTTACTAGACTATATTTCTGCTGCAGATTTATATTTGCAGCCAGGTTCACAGAGTGCAGTTATGCAAAATGCACTTTGCGTTGGAACACCCGTTTTATTATTTAACTATATAAGCCATAAGGTTTACGATAAAGGAAATGTTTTTTTAATTGATGATTATTCTCAAATGTACCATATTTTTAGGATGATCCTCAATAATCCAACTCTTCTTTCAAAGATGTCAGAGAAAGCTTTTAAGTTTTCTAGAACTTACTTGGATTACAAATTACTAGCAGAAAGAATTACATTTCCTATGAATTGTAGATCCAAGGAATAGAGGAGATTACATATGAATATAGTTATAATTCCATCATGGTTTCCTACTAAAGGCAATCAAATAAATGGTAGTTTTTTCTTAGAACAAGCAAATGCACTAGCTAGATTTGGGCATAAAGTTATAGTAGTTAATGTCAGTTATGTAGGAAGAAAAGACTACTTGATAGCATCTAATTACAAGATTACAGATTGCATTATGGGGGATGTTCGTGTAATCTCAAAGACAACCCCAGGACTCGGGGTATCAAGAAGGAAGAAACAGATGTACCAAAGGTTTTATTTCAATTTAACCAAGATATTTAAGAAGTACAAACTATCGAATTGGTGTGATGTAATACATTGTCATTGTTATCTTCCTGCCGGGTATTATGGATGTATGATAGGAAAAAAATATGATATTCCTGTTGTTGTAACCGAACATGCATCTAATCTAATTCAAAAAAAAGACATAGTTAATAAGAGCATGCTTGATTATGCTGTTCATAGTTCAAATGCGTTTATTTCAGTTGGTGATGCACTAAACAAATCTATTCTAGAACTAACAGACACAAGTAATGATTTATATATTATCCCCAATATTGTTTCACCTCTGTTCGTCTACACAAAAAAGAGTTTTACTAGTAGTTTCAGATTTATCTCTGTTGGATCATTGCAAAAGAGAAAGAATCATGATTTAGTAATTAGAGCATTTCAAAAGTTTAATGATTTGTATCCTCAATCTGAACTAATTATTGTAGGAGATGGTCCTGAAAAACAATTTTTGAAACGTTTAATTGATGAATTGATGTTGAAGGAAAGTGTTGTTCTTCTAGGATCATTGAGTAGAGAGAATACGTACAGAGAGATTTCTCTATCTGATGTCTTTATTTTGGCTAGTCAAAGTGAAACTTTCGGAGTAGTATATGCTGAAGCTTTGATGGTTGGAAGACCTGCAATTGCGAAGAAAAATGGGGGGTCAGAATACATTATTAACGACACTAATGGTATTGTTCTGGACTCTGACAAATATGAAGACTTTTTTTTAGCAATGAAATACCTTTATTTAAACTATAATTCTTATAACCAAGAGAAAATAAGTCTTGATGCGCAATCAAAGTACTCTGATGATGTAATATCAAGAAGAATAACATCCATATATGAAAAGGTAGTGAATACACATGAAGAATAGGAATTTCTTTGAAATCTCATTGTTTCTGTTGATTATTACTTTAACGTTGGGAGAAACCTCAATATTTGATATCAAATTATCTTGGATATTTTCTGTTTTAGCGATTATTGCATTATTGGGTTCTCCAAAGTTTAGAATATATCTTGACAAGGATAAGACTTATCTTTTGGCATTTCTGTTGTTTTGGGCAACTTATTCATTTCTCTTATTTCTTTTTAGGGTTGATTACCCACAATCAATTGAAGGTATTTTCTCCTTACTGGTGAATATTGTTGTAGTGTTATTTCTCTTAATTGCTATTAAAGATAAACAACAAGTATCTTTTTACATTAAAGCTATAAGAATTGGTTTAATAATTACTTTTTATTTTGCTTTTCAAAACGTATATTTGGGCAGTTATGTAATTGATATTGATCCAGATTTGATACGATATAGGAATGTTCCAGTAGCTTTTTTTGGTAATCCAAATGACTATGCAACTTTTCTAGTAATTTGTATTTTCTCAATATTCGTTGATTCTGTAATTAAAAGAAAAATTACTTTCTCAGATATTCTTCTTATTATTACATCCATTTTTTTTCTATCACAATCAGGTTCAAGAAGTTCAATTGTGGCTTTGCTATTTTTTATATTGATGCTAGTATTTTATTGGATTTTAGAACGGATGACAAAAAAGAGCAATTTTTCATATCATACAGCCATCCTAATTACAATGATTCCAACAATATTCTTAATACTGTTTCCTGAACTTTTCTTCAATATCATCACTGCAATTATTTCTAATGAGCAAAATATCATAAGTGATATCTATAGATTGAGCATTATCAAGAGTAGTATAGCACTATTTTTACAATCGGGACTTTTAGGTGTTGGTGCTCTAAACTCAACTCTTGTACTTGGAATTAATCCACACAACATGATAATTGAAATCCTAACAGATTATGGCATTTTTATATATCTTGGTTATCTAATTGCTACTTACATCATACTTACTAATGCGAAAGAAGGAAGTAACAGTAGCAGCAAAATAGTTATTTATTCAATTATACCAAGCTATTTTATTTTATCTAATGCTTCAAGTTCAATGCTCAGAATTCGTTATAGTTGGATTTTGTTTGCTATTATATATATTTACGCAATACTATCAAAAAATCGTGAAAGAGATTTTAAAAAAAATGGATCAAATTAAGTTATTTATTAAGTTTTCATATGGAACTATTGTTGCTTTTTTTATTTCTTTTATAATCACTTTTATTTCCACGAGATTTTTTAGTCCTGAATATTATGGAATGCTTTCTACATTTACAATCATTGTTAGTACAACCATGGTATTATTAACACTTGGAACAGATAACGCATTTGTAAGATTTTTTAACCACTATAAGTCTGAAAGCAGACCATCCCTCCTAAAATATTTACTTAAGTTGCCATCTTTTTTTTTCATTTTGCTTTGCTTATTTTCGCTTATATTTTATGAAAAAATTTCTGTTTTCATAATTGGTGAAAGTGATTTAGTTATAGTTGTTGTACTCTTAATAACAATATTTTTCGAACTAGTATTAAGATTTGCTTCGTTAGTGTTGCGAATGCAAAAGAAAGCTAATCTATACTCGATTATTCAAATTTCACATAAATTGATATATGCCTTGGCCATTATTATAATGTATAACTTCGTCAGCGAAAAATACAAGATACTTATTTTTTCATTTTCTTCTGGAATTTTTATTACATCAATTTTAGCTGTTTTATTCGATGCAAAGTTCTGGTTTTTAACCAAAAAAGAAACTAATCAAATCAATAAAAAAGTACTGATATTATATTCTTTACCATTTGTTATAAGTTCTACATTGAGTGTTGTAAATGAGAACATCGATAAGTTTTTTATCAAGCTTTTGATGAATGATTCATATTTAGGAATTTATACTGCTGGATTTAAACTAGTTATGATGATTTCACTTTTTCAAGGGCTCATATCTACTATGCTTGTTCCTATATTTTATGAGCATTATGAAAAGAATCCGGAAGATTTTAGTTTTTATACAAAAACTTTTAACTTGGTATCAATACTAATGTTGATTATCTCGACTGGATTTATAATGTTTAAAGACATTTTCATACTAATATTAGGACAAGAATATAGAAATGTATCATCGATAATTCCATTTTTAGTTTTTGGTCCAATGATGTACACAATCTCAGAGACCACAGTAATTGGTATTAATTTCAAAAAGAAATCATCATATCATGTGTTGGTGTCTCTATCTGTTATGATTACAGGAATTATAATGAACTATATACTTGTTCCAATACTTGGTTTAATGGGAGCGGGAATTGCTTATTCTATTTCTAGTACAGTATTTTTCGTTTCCAGATCACTTTTTTCATCGTTAGCACTTAGAATTGAATATCAATATAAAAAGTTATCTTTTGTAGTTATACCATTCAGTTTATACGCATTATTCGCTTCGTTGAACAAGATTATAACCTTAAATTTTGTTTTGGGTTTTCTTATGTTGATACTGATAATTTTAGTATATAATAAGGACATACGAACCTTATATAAAGTCCTATCAAAAAAAAGAATAAAAGAAAAGGAGATATATGATTATTTCATATAAATAACAAACATGACTATATTAAATGAGAAATTAGAATCAAAAAAAGCAGTTTTAGGTGTTATTGGATTAGGTTATGTTGGATTACCATTGGCCGTGGAAAAAGCTAAGGCAGGATATAAGACAATTGGTTTTGACATACAAAAGGAAAAGGTTGATAATGTAAATGCAGGTAAAAACTATATCGGTGACGTGGTTAATGAAGATCTTGCTGAAATAGTAAAGAGCGGGATGTTAAGAGCAACTATGGACTTTTCTGAAGTTGCTTCTGCTGACGCTGTCTGCATTTGTGTTCCAACACCTCTTGATAAATATCAGCAACCTGATATTAGTTATGTTAAAACCTCAGCTGAAAGTATTCTCCCATATATGCACAAGAATATGTTAATTGTTCTTGAATCAACTACATATCCTGGTACTACTGAAGAGTTACTAAAACCAATTTTTGAAAAATCTGGTTTAAAATGTGGTGTAGATTTCTACTTGGCATTTTCACCAGAGAGGGTAGATCCGGGCAACTTAATTTACAAGACAAAAAATACTCCCAAAGTTGTTGGCGGCATTACAAAAGAATGCACTGACCTTGCTGCTCTAATGTATGAAAATATATTACAAGCTCCTATTCACAAGGTATCTTCACCTGCTATTGCAGAGATGGAGAAAATATTAGAGAATACCTACAGAAACATCAATATCGGTTTAGTGAATGAACTTGCCATATTATGTAATAAGATGAATATTAATATATGGGAAGTTATTGATGCTGCGAAATCTAAACCGTATGGATTCCAAGCTTTTTATCCAGGCCCAGGTCTTGGAGGACACTGCATTCCATTAGATCCTTATTATTTATCATGGAAGGCTAGAGAATATGGATTCCATACTTCTATGATAGAATCATCTATGATGATTAATGATAGAATGCCAGAATATTGTGCTGAGAGAAGTGCAAAAATACTAAATAAATTCAAAAAACCACTTAATGGATCGAAAGTTCTAGTTTTAGGTGTAGCTTACAAACAAGATATCGATGATTATAGAGAAAGTCCTGCAGTCGAAGTGATTAATGAACTTGAAAGGCTTGGTGCGATTGTAGATTATTTTGATCCATATATCTCGGAATATAAAGTGCATGGACATGTAAAAAAAGGGTTAAATATTCTAACTAAAGAAATAATTTCAAATGTTGATTTAGTTGTAGTTACGACTGCACATACTAATGTTAATTATGATTTCGTTCAACAAAATGCAAAATTCATTTTTGACACTAAGAATGCTCTCAAGAGTATATCTAGTAGAGATAATATTGAGTTGCTATAATTATATGAAATTTACACTGGAAGCATATCAAGAGTTATTGAAAACTATTCGAAGTAGTGGATACAAAATCACGAATTATAACAATTTCGGAAAATTCACTAAAGAAATTATCATCCGACATGACGTTGATTTCATTTTAGAAAAGGCTTTTGAAATGGCAGAGTTGGAGAATAGAGAAGGTATTTCTTCTACATATTTCATACTAATCTCTTCTCCCTTTTATAATATTCATGAAAAAAAGTCCAACGAAATCTTGAAAAAAATAACTAGTCTTGGGCATCAAATAGGGGTACACTTTGATCAAACTGTATATGAAAATAATGATATTTCCATGATAATTAAAAATGCATTGTACGAAATCGATGTATTATCGATGGCGTTGGATTGCAAAATTAATACTATATCATTTCACAGACCTTCAAAGTTTATTTTAGATGCCGATATTGAATTCGGAAGCAATATTGTAAATACTTATTCACAAAAATTCTTTAAGGAAATTACCTATATATCCGATTCAAGAATGAATTGGAAGATAGATCCAATTAGGAGGATTGTTGAGTCTAAAGATTATAAAATCCAATTATTGGTACATCCAATTTGGTATAACGAAGTAGAAATGAGTACAAAGGAAATATTATCAACATTTTTAGATTATAAAAAAAGTCAAATTTATTCTTTTATTGATTCTAATTTTACAAATCTATTTGAGTTTTTGACAAATGAAAAGGATGTGAAATCTAATGATTAAATGTTCATTGAATAGTAAAAAAATAGTAGAAATTCTGTCTTCTGTTGTAGATAGTTCTGTAGAAGAGTTTCAAATTGATAACATAACAAGTATAGACTTTTTGAGTGATTCTAGTGTTGTTTTTATTAAAAGGATTACGCAAGATCTTTTATCTCAAATTAATAAATACAAGGATTTGCTTGTTGTGACAGAGAATCCACAATTATTAACCAACAATTACATAACAGTAAAAAATACAAGATTAGAAATGGCAAAGTTATTATCTGAAATCAATAACACAACAAAAAAATATGATGATTCACTATATTTTGTGTCCGAGAATGTTCAGATTTCAGACTCAGTCATTATAGAACCATTTGTATTTATAGATGATAATGTGATTATTGGGGAAAACTCAATTATAAAATCTGGATCCAAGATTTTTTCCAAAACAATTATTGGTAAAAATTCAATAATTAGAGAAAACTCAGTTGTTGGAGGACAAGGTTTCGGTGTTGAAAAAGATGAGCTTGGAAATAATTTTAAAATCCCACACCTTGGCGGTGTTGTTATTGGAGATTTTGTTGAAGTTGGAGCTTTAAACACCATTGTTTCTGGAACTATAAATCCTACAATTATTATGGATTATACTAAAATTGATGACCATGTTCACATTGCCCACAATTGTAAAATTGGAAAAAACTGTATTATCACTGCTGGTACGATATTTAGTGGTAGCGTAGAATTGGGTGATAATAGTTGGACAGGTCCAAATTCGAGTATTAAAAATTCTTTGCAAATTGCCAAAAACACATTGATTGGTATAGGTTCAGTTGTTACAAAAAATATCTTAATAGAAAACTCAACATACGCTGGTAATCCAGCTAAGGAGTTTAAACAATATTTAGATGAAAAGAGAAAAAATGAATTTTTCCTAGATAACTATGACAAATTTAATAAATTAATTAGCGAGGTAGAAAAATGAAATATGCCTTAATAGGTTGTGGTAGAATTTCACCGAATCATGTATCAGCTGCTATAAACAATAATCTCGAAATAGTAGGTTTATGTGACTTGGTAATAGAAAAGGCGAAACAACATATTATTGATTTCAAACTTTCAGACATTTCTCATATCTATGAGGACTACAAAGTAATGATAGAGAAAGAAAAACCTCAACTTATAGCCATTGCTACAGAAAGTGGTAATCATGCAGAAATTGCAAAATATTGCGTTAAAAGAGGTATTAATCTTATAATTGAAAAACCGATTGCACTATCATTGTCAGATGCAGATGAAATCATTAAATTGTCTAAAGAACATGATGTTATTGTAAGTGCATGCCATCAGAATAGATTTAACAAATCCATTCAAAAAATCAGAGAAGCAGTTGAAGAAAACAGATTTGGAAAGATGTTTCACGGAACTGCACATATTAGATGGAATAGAGGACAAGATTACTATACTCAAGCTCCATGGAGAGGTTCTTGGGAACAAGATGGAGGGGCTTTGATGAACCAATGCATTCACAATATAGATTTATTAAGATGGATGATGGGTAACGAAATTGATGAAGTTTTTGCTTATACTGATAATCTTAATCATTCATATATTGAAACAGAAGATTTAGGTATTGCGCTTGTGAAGTTTAAAAATGGTTCATATGGGATTATTGAAGGTACAACGAATATTTATCCAAAAAATTTAGAAGAAACTTTTTATTTGTTTGGTGAAAAAGGAACAGCCAAAGCTGGTGGAAAATCTGTGAACATTATTGAAGAATGGTTTTTTGCAGATAATTTGGATAATCCTGAGAAAGTGAAATTAAAATATCACGAAAATCCTCCAACTGTCTACGGATTCGGACATCCTGCACTTTATAAAAATGTGATTGATTCGATTAAAAACCATACTGAACCATATGTAACTGCAGAAGATGGTAGAAGAGCTTTAGAATTAGTTTTGGCTATTTACAAGTCTGCAGCAGAGGGGCGTAGTGTTAAACTACCTCTATTGGAATGCTCTTCTACTGACTTCAAAGGGAGATTTTAATAATGGATTATTTTGTTCATGAGAGTTCTTACATTGATTCAAATGTATGTATTGGCCAAGGAACTAAGATTTGGCATTTTTCCCATATACAATCAGGAGCAGTAATAGGTCAAAAATGTTCAATTGGTCAAAATGTAAATATTGCTAACAATGTTCGAGTTGGAGATTATGTCAAAATTCAAAATAACGTCTCTGTTTATGAAGGTGTTGAGTTAGAAGATTATGTATTTTGTGGGCCATCAATTGTATTTACAAACGACCTGACACCGAGGAGCAAGTATCCTAAAGGATCATCAAATTATATAAGAACACTTGTGAGATATGGAGCTACTATTGGAGCTAATGCAACTATCGTATGTGGTAATACGATTGGAAAATGGGCGATGGTTGCTTCAGGTGCAGTTGTCACAAAGAATGTGCCTGACTATGCACTGTTTGCTGGAGTACCCGCAAAACATATAGGTTGGGTTTGTGAATGTGGATTAAGACTTCCTGAGAATCTTCATTGTAATTCGTGTGATAGAAAATATATTCAAAAAGATAAGAAATTATATGAATTGGTAAGGAGTGAAAACAATGCAATTTAGAGACTTAAAGACACAGTATGAGAGATATAAAAATGAGATCGACGCTGCAGTAAAAAACGTGTTTTCTGAGTCAAGTTTTATTAGCGGACCACATGTTAAAACATTTGAACAACGCCTCGCAAAATATATTGGAGTTAAACATTGTATTTCGTGTGCAAATGGAACAGATGCTTTATCATTAGTACTTACAGCATGGAATGTTGGAAAAGGTGACGCAGTTTTTGTTCCGGACTTCACTTTTTTTGCAACAGCTGAGGTTGTTTCTTTTGTAGGAGCAACACCTATATTTGTTGATGTTGATCCAATAACTTTTAACATTGATCCAAAAAAATTAGAAGTTAAAATTCGAGAAGTTAATAAATTAAAACAGCTTACACCTAAGGTAATAATTCCTGTTGACTTATTTGGTTTACTAGCCGATTATGAGAAGATTGAGAAGATTGCAAAGAAGTATAATCTGCTTATTTTAGAAGATGCTGCGCAAGGTTTTGGAGCAGAATATAAAGGTAGAAGGGCTGGTAGTTTTGGAAATGTTGCCACAACATCATTTTTTCCAGCTAAACCACTAGGGTGCTATGGCGATGGTGGTGCAATTTTCACAAATGATGATGAAATGGCTTTTTTGCTTGAGTCCTTAAGGGTACATGGAAAAGGTGAGGATAAATATGATAATGTTAGAATTGGTGTTAATTCGCGCTTAGATACAGTTCAAGCTGCTATACTTGATGTAAAACTAACAGCTTTTATAAATCATGAATTAAATGATGTGAATAAAGTACATCGAAAATACAACAGTTTATTAAACGACATTGTTGAAATACCAATTATCCCACAAAATTATCTATCTAGTTTTGCTCAATACACCATTAAACTAAAATCTCAGAAACAAAGAGATGATCTTAAATCCTATCTAGTCACAAAAGGTATACCTACTATGATTTATTATACAAAGCCTATGCATAATCAAACAGCATTCAAATATCTCAATAATAAAGATGAGGATTATCCTGTTTCTACAGAATTATCTAAAATAGTATTATCTTTGCCTATGCATCCGTACCTATCCGATACCGAAATCGAGTTTATTTCGAAATCTATTATTGATTTTGTAACTAAGTAATATGATCAACAGTATAACTTTCATCAAAGCATGCCTCATACCCTATAATAATTTAAATACCTCAATAATTTAAATACCTTATATTTTCACCAATTGATGTTCAGTGATGTGCTGAACATTTTTTTCATTACTTGAAAATATTGAAACTTCCTTGAAAGAAAAATGTGATATAATTTATGTATGCTAATGGAGGTTTATTACCTATGTGTGGAATTGTAGGATTTATCGGACATAAAAATGCAAAAGACGTCGTCTTAAATGGGTTAACACGCTTAGAATACCGCGGATATGATTCTGCAGGTATTTCTTTATTTAATCAACGCTATCAAATCTTTGATGTTTATAAAGATGAGGGGAGAGTTGCTAAACTTGTTGAATCAACGAAATCTGCTGGATTTTCTAATATAGGTATTGGTCATACCAGATGGGCAACGCATGGTAAAGTGAATAAGGAAAATTCACATCCCCACTACTCACAAACAAGAAGATTTATTGTTGTCCATAATGGTGTCATTGAAAACTATCAAGAATTAAAAGATCAATATTTAAAAAATCATGTGTTTCAAAGTGAAACAGATACAGAAGTGATTGCACAACTCATTGAAACGTTTGCTCAAACGTTGCATGTTGAAAATGCGATCACAACAACTTTAAAACTCTTACATGGTTCATACGCATTACTTGTTTTAGATTCCAATGATCCTGAAAAGATTTATGCAGCAAAATATAAGAGTCCACTCATTGTCGGTCAAGGTCCTGAAGGTGTAACAATCGCATCAGATCTCATGGCTTTAGTAGGCTATAGTGAGACATATCATGCGCTTGATGATAAAACGTTTATCGTGGCTAGAAGAGAAGATATTAGACTCTTTAATTTAGATCATCAAGTCTTAGATTTACATTTGAAGAAAATAGAATTAGATGATGCAGACACCACCAAAGGTGATTATGCACATTATATGTTAAAAGAAATCCACGAACAACCTTCAGTTATTCGTAGAATTCTTACCAACTATTACGATAAAGAAACTGTCTTAATCAAACCTGAAATCCTAGAAGCTATCAAACAGTCAGATAGACTTTATATTCTAGCAGCTGGTACATCGATGCATGCAGGTCTCATCGGAAAACAACTCTTTGAAAAGTTATGCTCAATACCTGTTGAAGTCCATATCGCATCAGAATTTGCATATCAAAAGCCTTTATTGTCTAAGAATCCTTTCTTTATTTTAGTTACACAATCAGGAGAAACAGCTGACTTAAGAGCATGTCTTGTTGATCTCAAGTCAAATGGTTATCAAACATTAACCATTACTAATGTTCCTACATCAACTCTCGCTAGAGAAGCTAACTTCTTTTTAGAACTTTATGCGGGTCCAGAAATTGCTGTAGCATCGACGAAAGCCTATGTTGCTCAAGTTGCAGTTTTAACGATTCTTGCATATGAACTATCAGATAAACCTTTTGATCTCCATCACGAGTTTTCTAAAGCTGCATTGTCCATTGAAAACTTTCTTGAAAATGAAAACTTAAGAGAACTTGTAAGATATTATTTAACCCGTAGAAACGCCTTTTTCATTGGAAGAGGACTCGATTACTTAGTTTCCTTAGAAGCTGCTCTAAAGCTCAAAGAAATCTCTTATATTCAAACAGAAGGGTTTGCTGCCGGTGAATTAAAGCATGGTACGATTGCTTTAATTGAAGATGGTACTCCAGTCATAGCTCTTATCTCAGATAAGAAGATATCACCGAATACACGATCTAACTTAAAAGAAGTTCAAGCAAGAGGTGCGAAGACATTTCGCATTGTCTTATCTTCATGTAAAATAGAGGGTGATGAAATCATCATCGATGATGTTCATCCACTCTTAACACCACTTGTGATGGTTGTTCCTACACAACTTATTGCTTATTATGCTGCATTAGAGAGAGCATATGATATTGATAAACCACGTAACCTTGCTAAAAGTGTTACGGTAGAATAGGTGATCTTCATGGGAAAATACTTTGGTACAGATGGGATACGTGGCATCGCATTTGAGAAACTGAATAGTGAATTAGCCTTTAGAGTTGGTCAAGCGATTGCACATGTCTTAAAGCCTGAGGAAGTGATTATAGGAATGGATACTAGATTATCATCACCGATGCTTGCTTACAGCATCGCTAACGGTTTATTAACGTGTGGCGTTGATGTCAAACTTGCAGGTGTTGTTTCAACACCGATGGTTGCACATTACTCAAAACTAAAAAATATCATTGGTGTCATGATCACAGCTTCACACAATCCCTATACAGATAATGGTATTAAAGTTTTTAATAAGGGTTATAAAACAACTGAAGATGTTGAATCTTTACTTGAAGACTTTATCGATCATGGGACATTATCGATAACATCGTTAGGAAAACTAGAACTCACACAAGATGTCAAACATGAATACTTAAAGATATATGATGCACTTGATTTAAAACCACTTGATCTAAAAATTGGCTTTGATTCAGCCAATGGTGCTAATTATGAAATCTCACGTGAAATCTTTGATATCATCAATCCCAAATCCATTCAGATAGCAAATCATCCAGATGGTTTAAATATCAATTTAAATTGTGGATCAACTCACTTAGAAAGCATCTTAAAGCTTGTTAGAGATGAACATCTTGATATCGCCTTTAGTTTTGATGGCGATGGTGATCGTATCATCTTAATTGATCATGAAGGCTTCATCTATGACGGCGATATGATTATCTATATGATTGCTACTTATTTAAAAAAGAAGAACTTACTCAATAAAAACAAAGTTGTCTTAACTAAGATGAGCAATCCTGGTATCTTAAAAGCTTTAAAATCAAAAGGTATCCATTATGTGTTAACGGATGTTGGTGATAAATATGTCTTCCATGAACTTTACACCAACGACTACACAATAGGTGGTGAGTCATCAGGACATATCATCTTAACACACCTTCTTCACACAGGTGATGGCTTACTTGTTGCGATCTATTTATTAAAGATTTTACAAGAGTTAGGTATATCCTTATCTGAACTTGTTCAAGATGTTAAGATGTTTCCCTTAAAACTGACAAACATCAAAGGTGTTGACAAATCAGTTTTAAAAGAAACATCCGTACAGAAAGTACTAGATGATGTTAAACTTAAATTAGGTGAGAATTCACTATTGCTTGTTCGTCCATCAGGAACTGAAAGTCTTATTCGTGTGACGATTTCTCATGAAGATGAAGATATGGTCAACACGATGACAGAACATATCATCCATACCATTTTAGAGGAGAGTAAAAAGTTATGAAAAAATATGCTTTGATTCTAGCTGCAGGTAAAGGCACACGCATGCGTACAGAACTTCCTAAAGTTGCTTACCCCATTTTAAAAAAGCCCATGATTTCTTATATCGTTGAAAACATCGAAAAATCATCGATTGATGAAATTGTTGCGATTGTTGGGCATAAGAAAGAAGTGGTTGAAGAGATTTTAGGTAACAGAGTGACTTATGCTGTTCAAACAGAACAACTTGGTACAGGTCACGCTGTCTTATCAGCTGCACCTCAACTTGAAGGAAAAGATGGAACAACTTTTATCCTTCCAGGTGATATGCCACTGATGGAATATCCACTGATGGATAAACTCATTCGTGCACATCAAGAAATGGGTAACGATTTAACAGTTGTCACGATGATGATGGACTATCCCAAAGGATATGGACGTATCGTTCGTGATGAATACGGTATTGTAACAGGTATTGTTGAAGAAAATGACTGTAATGAAACGCAAAAGCTAATTAAAGAAGTTAACTCTTCGGTATACATCGTAGAAAATAAACTTTTATTTGAATATCTTCGTAAAATTGAAAGAAATCCACGTAAAGGTGAATACTATTTAACTGACATTGTGAATCTGATGCATCAGAATCACAAAGTTAATACCTTTGTTGTTCGTAACCCTAAGGTCACGATGGGTATTAATGATCTTTATGGCATTTCGATTGCTGAAAAGTATTTAAGAGATGCGATTAACAGAGGTCACATGTTATCAGGTGTATCGATGATTAACCCTGAAACGATCACCATCGGACATAATGTCATTATCGAAGAAGGTGTTTGGATTTATCCTAACACAACCATCACAGGTGATACTGTCATTAAGAGAGGTGCCATCATTGGACCTAACTCTGAAGTTGTTGATTCGATCATCCATGAAGAAGCTGAAATTAGACATAGTATCGTCTTACAATCAGAAGTAGGTAAGAAAACAACTGTTGGTCCATTTGCTCACTTAAGAAATCATGCTGTCATTGGTGATAATAACCGTATCGGTAACTTCGTTGAAGTGAAGAAATCTACGACCGGTGAAGGAACAAAAGCTGCACATCTGATCTATTTAGGTGATGCCACCATTGGAAGCAATGTCAACTTTGGTTGTGGATCAGTTACGGTTAACTATGATGGTGTGAATAAACATCAAACCGTCATTGGAGATGATGTCTTTGTTGGATGCAATGTGAATTTAATTGCACCAATCAAGGTTGAAGATAATGTCTTTATTGCTGCTGGATCAACCGTGACAGAAGATATTCCTAAAGGTGCATTTGCCATTGCTAGAAACAAGCAAATCAACAAAGAAGATTATTCAAAAAACTACATCGAACCTAAAACAGAAAAGGCTAAATTGTAAAGAAATGTAAATTTTAAACAAAAAGTGTCAATCTTATTGACATTTTTTTATTTTAAGCGTACATTATTTACATAAAAAGGGGATTTGAAATGAAAAATTATACAAGAACTGATATTTTAAGACTTGCGAAAGAAAATGATGTACGCTATGTACGTTTACAATTCACTGACATGTTGGGAACTGTAAAAAATGTTGAAATTCCAGTAACCAACTTAGAAAAAGCTTTAGCAAATGAAGTGATGTTTGATGGATCATCTATTCAAGGGTTTGTACGTATTGATGAAGCTGATATGTATTTATATCCAGATCTCTCATCATGGTTAGTCCTTGAATGGGAAACACTCTCTCAAAATGCAGGTAAAGTCGCAAGACTCATCTGTGATGTCTACAAGACAGACAGAACACCTTATGAAGGTGATCCACGTTATATCTTAAGAAGAAATTTAGTTGAAATGAGAAAACTAGGCTTTGAAAAGTTTAATGTCGGTGTAGAACCTGAATTCTTTCTATTCAAATTAGACCAAAAGAGAAGACCTACGTTAGAATTTAGTGATTTAGGTGGTTACTTTGATTTAGCACCTGTTGATGGTTCAGAAGATGTCAGACGCGACATCGTCTTAGAACTAGAAAAAATGGGATTTGATATGGAAGTATCACATCATGAAGTGGCATTTGGTCAACATGAAATTAATTTCCATTTTGACAATGCACTTGAAGCATGTGATAACATTCAAACATTTAAAGTGCTCGTCAAAAATGTTGCAAGACGTCATGGCTATCATGCAACGTTTATGCCAAAACCTATTCAAGGTATTAATGGATCAGGTATGCATTCCAACATCTCTTTAACGGATAAGACTGGAACCAATCTTTTCTATGATCCAAATACTGAAAACCAGTTATCTAAAACAGCTTTATGCTTCATTGGTGGTGTGATGAAGCATGCACAATCTTTTTGTTTAGTAACTAATCCAACGGTTAACTCTTATAAACGTTTAGTCCCAGGTTATGAAGCACCATGTTATATCTCTTGGAGTGATGCGAACCGTTCAACGATGATCCGTATTCCAGCAGCACGAGGTAATGCAACACGTATTGAAGTAAGATCAGTAGACCCTTCATCTAATCCATATCTTGCGATGAGTGGCTTATTAGCAGCTGGTTTAGATGGTATTCGTCATGAACTTGATGGACAATCTCCTGTTAAAAAGAATCTCTTTAAGATGAGTGATGTTGAAAGAAAACGTTTAGGTATCAAAAACTTACCTGAAAGCTTAAAAGAAGCGATTGAGTATTTCTCTAATAGTGAACTGATGAAAGAAACCATTGGAGAAGTTCTTCATGCAAAACTTATTGAAGCAAAGACCAAAGAGTGGGATGATTATAAAATGAGAATCTCACAATGGGAATTAGATAAGTATTTACCCATTATTTAATGAAATAAAACTTCAGTGTACATCTCTGAAGTTTTTTTATTTGTTAAGACCTCATGATATAACCTGACTTTTGCAGTTTAAATAGATTAAAACCGACCTTACAGCCTCATTAAGCCATTGGGTCGGTTTTTGCTTTGTTGTCTATAGTTTGTTGATTTGCTTTCTCATGTGTTCGATTGTCATGTAATCATAGTTGAATGATACACCAAATGCTTTTTCAAGTGATCTAAAGATTTTATTTTGATCTAGATTTAAATAGATTCCCTTGCCTAAATAAACCGAGTTAGCGCTATTGAGTGCCTCTTTAATCTGATGTACTGGATACTTGTTATCTAATTTGAGTTGAAGGATTCGATAGAATAAAAGGGCTAAATAACAGGTTAAGAAATGGCCTTTAATGTGAGATTCTTTCCAAACATAGATAGGTCTACCTTCTAAATCAGTCTTTGTTACCTTAAATGATTCTTCAATTTTTGATAACTGTCTGTAATGTTTAATGATATCAAAGGGATGTAAGTCAAGGTTATTGGTGACGATGGTGTAATAGCCATCCAGTGCTAAATCTCTTTCATACTTTTCTTGGTTAAAGAGATACACGTCCCTACCTTTTAAGACTTCACCTGTTTTCTTATCAACCTTGACCTTTTTGAAGTATTTCTTAATGCCGAATGAATTCGAAGCGTTTAAGAGTGAGGGTTCATTGATAAACTTTTCAATCTTATCTTCCAACATACCACGTTTTGCTCTTTGATAAAGTTCTTCATCTTTACTCCAAAAACACATTAGGTGTTCAGAAATGACTTTGATACTTCCATCATCTAACTTAACTTCTTTATCGAAAGAAACTAGTTTATACTTGAATGTCTTATCCGTGTTATAGACATAGTCTTCGTCATCTAAGACAATATTTGCATAGGTATTACCTCTATTTCGAATGCGTTGAGCGATGATATAGTCATCGCCATAAGATTCAATCATCGCTAAGTTTTGTGCGCTGTTATTGCCTTTATCTGCGACGATGGTGAGTTTTCCTAAATTGAACTGCTTTTTAATCTTTTCTAAGATGGGTCTCATGGTCGCTAAGTCATGGGTATTGCCTGGAAATAGTTCATAGGTGATCGGTAGACCATTGTTATCAATGAAAAGACCCATCTGAACAATCCCTGTCTCTTTGTTTTCTTTAGAGACCCCTCGCTCTCTAAACCCATCGAACTCGACGGATTCAAAGTAGTAGTTGGTCACGTCATAAAAGACTAGGGATGCGTCTCTTAAGCCTTGGGTTTTAAGTTCATGATTGAGATGAATCATTAAATCATCTTTTAAGGCTGTGAGATGATCTAATGAGCGGTAGATATCATCCAAACTAAAATCTTTGAGCTCAAAGAAATAGTTCCCTTTGTTCTCAAACGTCTTTTTCTTAGATTCTGGATTCAAAGCCCTTGAGAAGACTAAGAGTTTTAAAATGTTATCTAAATCATACTTGAATGTTTGATCCTTCTGATAGGATTCAATAAATGATGAGATTGAGAGTTTGTTATAGATGGACTCTAAAAATGTATGACCATAATTGATGAGCGGTTTTTCGCCTTTTTTTTCTTTCAATTGACCAATACTGATGGTAAGGGCTTGATTAAAGCTTTCGTTTGGTGTGTTTTTCGCCTCTTTTTTTAGCTTTTCAAGAATGTTGGGGTCTTCTTTCTCTAGGTCACTTAAAAAACCGTAAAGTTTAATCTTACGGTGTTTGACTTTGTTTTCTTTGTCTCTATAGCCTTGAACAAGGTAAACTGCAGAATCCGTATTTTTCTTAACTGGCACTAATTTTATAAACACAACTATCACCCAATACTATTATACCATACGCACAACGTATAGACAACATATAAAATGAAGAAAATAGTTTTGCACATCGTTTTGCATAAAAAACGAACTCATGGCTTTATAGAGCTCACAAGTTCGTTTTAAATTGTTATAAACTGTCTAGCAAATTGTTGTCTATAGCGTATGATTGCGATTGAGTCTTGCAAAAGTCAGGGGATGATTATAAGATGAGAATCTCACAATGGGAATTAGATAAGTATTTACCCATTATTTAATGAAATAAAACTTCAGTGTACATCTCTGAAGTTTTTTTATTTGTTAAGACCTCATGATATAATAAAATTAAAAGATGATTATTGGGAGACGATGTGATGAAAAGTAAATTATTACTCATGTTTTTTGTATTACTCGTATTTCTTAGTAGTTGCATAAAGTCTCAAGATAATTTAGACATCAATCTTGGAAAAGATGCTGCTCTAGAAGCAATAAGCGAATTCAAGGATACACTCATATCATTAAAGCTTGATGAGAATAACTTGTCAAATCAAAGTATGATAACTCTATTGAGTGATGAAGACACTTTGTATCCAAAAGAAGATTTATCAAACCTTTCTGACTACAATCTAGGTCATATCAATCAAGAATGGGTTGATATGAGCATTTTGATATTAGATTTCTCTAAAGCTATCCTAGAGACAGACTATGTCCTCGGAGAAGAAACGAGAGTATATGATTTACGTGAAGATATGACTTGGGGTTGGATTTTAGATGAGACCACGAAAGTTATCATTCAATATGAGGGTGAAGTCCTTCATCTGAAAGTTATCAATTTTTATAGATGGTTAACTGCAAGCACATTTATTTTTCAATATAATGAAGAAGGTTTAATTGAAATCTTGCGTATTGAAGAAACCTATTCACAGGAACAACCAAATTTATATGTTGAGTATTTTATAGAAAACACCGGTATATCCATGGGATCTTTGAATGGTTATTCAGTATATGTATCTATGCAGCTGGATGATGGTGTAAGTTATAATATCTATCAAACATCCTATGAAGAGGAAACTGAAATCTATTTCATATCAGCTCAATATGAATTTGATAATCTTGATGTCATCATTTCAAAGCAAAATGGACAATATGTCGTTAAATACGACTTGTATAAATACCCGGCATTCGATCACTTTTCAGAAAATGGAGAATTATACTTAGATGGTCAACTCGTTAACCTAGAAGAAGAAATCATTTTTAAGAACTATGGGAATAAAAATTATTAGTATGTTGAAGATATCATCGAAGATAACGATCTTAATTTAAGCAGAAGTTCACTCGGATTTGAAACCAGTCTTACAACGACAGACATCATCAATGGCTTTCAGTCCATCACATTAGAGCAAATCAATCAAGCGATGAAATTTCCTTATCATAATCCTGATGAGTTGTTTATAAGTTTAGAATCCTACTTGTACTTTGATTATTCAAATGAAAATAATCGTACTGTGTCTTTTTTTACTGAAGGTGGCACAATTATACCTGTTCAAATTGTTGAAAAAGGTTCTGTGTTCACATTGGATCTTGTTGCTGAAAGAAACGGTTCTGCATTCCTTGGATGGTCCTATACCTATCATGGAGACATCATTACTGATGAAACAATCATCATCATGCACGATACCTTTTTATACGCAAACTATGAATTAATTAATCCCAAAACTATCACTTATTATGATCATAATTTGGATATCATCTATTCAACACAAGTCACAGATGATACTTATTCAATTAATGTTGAATACACGATACCAGGTTATACATTCTTAGGTTGGGCAACGTCATCCGATGGTGAACCCATCTATCAGTTATATGATATCATTTCAGTTGATGATGATATCTCTTTATATGGCATCTATATTCTAAATGATTAGTACTATGTCTTCATCGACAATATCGTATTTGTTTGAGTATTTAAGTGGTGAAGCAAACATGTTGATTTGTTAGGATAAATGAAAATAGATGCTTCATGCAGAACACTTTGAAGCAAAACCAAAGAGTGGGATGATTATAAAATGAGAATCTCACAATTGGAACTTGACAAATACTTATTCATACTCTAAAAAGGCTTGCATATCTTAATCATTCACGTTAAAATGGTGATTAAGGGGAAATAACAAGTTGAAGTGCATGGTTATTGAACCTTGCACTTTTTAATTCGGGGAGGAAATATAAATGAATCATGAATCAATGTTGGATTATGCAAAATCATATTATAAGTCATCAATAAACTATCAAGAAGACACAATAAAAAGATCACATTCACTATTCTCAGTTTTAGCATATTTTACATTAGTTGCTCTTTTTATTATTCTGATTTTTTATCGTTTAGATAGCTATGGCTCTTACAGTGAGTTAGAATCGGTTCAAGCAGCAATCTTTATCTTTACACTATCTTTTATCTTCTCATTAATCCTTTTGATACTCGTTCAAAAAGATGGTAGATATCAACCGATGTTACCTAAAGATTTAATGGATGCAGTTCATCAAACGAGCACAGAGGATTTTAAGAATATTTATCCAAACTTTGATTTAGCACAAATCAATGATGAGCAAAAGACCAATATGATTATTAGTCATTGTTACCACAAAGCAAGCATCATCGTGAAAGATCATGCACAAAGGATACACCGTTTCTATATGGGACAGCTGATTATGTCGTCTGTATCTATATTTTCTTTGATATTTGTTATTTTATATATCTTGTAATTTTTCATCATTTAACATACTTACGCCCATACCCTTGGGCGTATATCTTTTATATGATAAAATAAACTTAATGAGTAAACGGGGGTAACTATGAAAAAGAACGTTGTCATTATGACAGATTCAACCGCTGATTTATCACAAACACTCTTAAAGGAATATGAGATTATCTCGATTCCACTCTATGTTAGATTTGATGATCACATCTACAAAGATGGTATTGACATCACGACGCCAGAACTTTATCAGAAAGTTATCGAGATGAAGATACTACCACAAACAGCTGCACCATCACCTGGAGATTTTTATGAAGTCTTTAAACCATGGATTGATGATGGGAAAGATATTGTCTATATTGGTATTGGTTCATCGATATCTGCAACCATCCAAAGTGCGAAAGTAGCGGCATCTGAATTCCCTGATGGAAGAATCTTTATCATTGATTCGAAGAACTTATCATCTGGAATAGCTTTACTTGTTCTAAAGGCAAAAGATTTGCGTGATGAAGGCTTATCTGCAAAAGAAATCCATGATCATATCTTAACTTTAGTACCAAAGGTGAGAAGTCAGTTTGCTATTCAAACACTGGATTATCTTTATAAAGGTGGTAGAGCTACTGGACTTCAAGCACTCATGGGTTCCATGCTTCGCATCAAACCCATCATTAAAGTTGATGACGGTAAGCTTGGTGTTTATAAAAAAGCTTTTGGTAAGATGAGTCGTGCACTGGATATGATGTTAGAAGATTATTTTGCATTAAATGATCATATCGATTTAGACTATGTCATGATTACGCATTCACTAGCTGATAAGCATGCGAACTATATGATGGGACAAGTGAAAGAAAAGTTAAACCCCAAACATTTAATTGAATCACATGCAGGATGTGTCATCTCATCACATTGTGGTGAGGGAACCATCGGTATACTTTACATAGAAAGGTGAACAATATGGATGAAAATCAAAGTGAATTAATAAGAAAAAACGTCCAAGAGCCCAGTAGTAGACCTGGTGTCAAACCAGATATCCCACAAGGAAAATCAACATTAAAAGAAGAAAACGTACCGGAGTATACGATTAAAAACATTCAAGAGTTTATAAATTTGATTGAGGATTTTGTAATCCAAGGTTTTTCTTTTTTTAGGGGAGATAAGAATTGTGTTAATTATGAATTAGTACCTAATTTATTCAAAAAGAAGAATTGTTCATTAATTGATCATCAAGAGACAATGATCAATGATTTTACTTTTCTATCTATAGGTAGAAATAATTCACCTACTAATGGTCCATTTGAAGAAATGCTTAATGCTCAACATTATGAGTTACCCACTAGATTACTAGATTGGACCGAATCTGCTCTAATTGCATTATATTTTTCTGTCCATAATGATCCTGATAAAACTAGGGAAGATTCAATTGTTTGGGTGCTAAATCCATCAGGAATCAATAGCCACATTAGTTTTATGTCTGAAATTTATCATAAAGGAGCTCTTTATGTTGGTGCATCATATGATTCATTGGATATTGAACTAACAACATATTATAACTCCCCTAATATATCCGAATTATACCCAGTAGCAGTAAAAACTCGCAGAATAAATCCCAGAATTGATGCACAGAGAGGAGTTTTTCTTATTTACTGTAAAAATAGTGATACTAAATGCTTAACAAAATACAATGATGCAAACAAGTTTCTAAGAAAAATAAACATTGATAAAAAAGATGCAGCAAAAATACAAAAGCAATTAGAGAGCGTTGGTATGACTCAATACTCCTTATTTCCAGAAATGAAGTCAATAGCAGAAGATATTGTAAAAAGATACAAAGGAGGTGTTAAATAATGAGTTATAATTATGAGGAAAAAGCTAGAAGCCATTCAAACTATCTACAACATAATTTGCTAAGTGAAGAAGGAAAATACAAAGAATTGACTAAAAGTGAGTTTTCACAAAAGAAACAAACAAAAGGTGAAAGATTTACTTCATTTGTTACATCACTTTCTGTAAAACTAAACATAAAAACAGATAATGATTCTCTAAAAAGAGACATATATATTCGGATATGTGAAGATTTATTATCTAGTTATGACAGTGAGTTAGTTGATATTAATTATTCTATGAATAGCATTACACTGATATTTTTAACACCATATAAAGAAGATATTGTAGTAGTATATAATGACGCTACTCTGTTTAATACCATACTTATTATGTTTGCAAAACTTGCGATGAAACACAGTAGACTTGTCATTGAACATTCGATTAGTATGCATACATACCAGGTTTATTTATTTACAATTGGAAAAAATAGTGTCGGTTTGCATTTGCTTTCACCAATAGATTCTATTTTTTCAGAACATTTGGTTGAAAATGTACTATTAAAGAAAAATGGAAAAATTGCTTTATCACAAGTATCATACTCTAACATCATTGATTTGCTAAAAAACACAAATGAAGACTATTTAAAATGGATAGTAAAAGCTTATGATAGAGTACTCAATAATGAATACTATATATGTGATGTAGTAAGAAGTCTATTTAGTGAATATCTAGATCAGCATATTCAAGAACTCTAGGAGATTATAACATATGGAAAACTGGAATTTAAATGATTTATACGTAGGTTTTGATGAGAAATTTGAAAGTGATTTAAATGCATACGAAATATTAATAGATGAATACATCGCAATCATCAACAGTGATTCATCTGATCCTGTTTCATATCTTGAATCCTATTTAAAGAAATCAGAAGAACTCACTAAATTAGGAAGAACATTGGGCTCTTTTATATCTTTAACGATGGCAACCAACGTCACACATAAAGAAGCGCCAGCATACATGGCACGTCTTCAACGTATCTCACGTAAATCTACTGCAGAAGATGTTAAATTCTCAAGATTTTTAACGACACTCCATTTAGATGAACTTGCAACAAAAAGTGAGATCATCTATGATTATCTTTATCTCTTAAAACTTGACCAAGAAGATGCAAAACATCTTCTATCAGAAAAAGAAGAAATCCTTTATGCTAAACTCCGTGAATTATCATCTGCCTCATGGGGACAGCTTCAATCCATTACAACCGCTAATCTTCCTGTTAACTATCGTGGAAAAGAAATCACCTTATCAGAAGTAAGAAATCTTGCTTATGAAGCAGATCCATCAGTTAGAAAAGATGCCTATGATGCAGAACTTAAATCTTTTGAGCTCATTGAAGATTCAGTTGCTATGGCACTATCTAACATCAAAAGAGAAGTTGTCCTAATGAATGAACTACGTGGTTATTCATCTGCACTTGATAAGACACTACTTTCATCAAAGATGACAAGAGAAACATTAGATGCCATGATCTCAGCCATGAAAGACTTCAGACCTCATTTTGAAGCCTACTTGCAAGCAAAATCGCATTATCTAGGACATGAAGGTAATCTTCCATTTTATGATATGTTTGCTCCTGTAGGAAAGTTAGAAAAAACGTATACCTATGAAGAAGCACAAGACATTATTAAAAAAGCTTATTATGGTTATTCCAAACGCTTAGGTGATTTTGCTACCAAAGCTTTTGATAACGACTGGATTGATGTTTACCCTAAAAAGGGTAAACGAGGTGGTGCATTCTGTTCGAATCAACCACAGCTTCATCAATCACGCATTATGACAAACTTTACAGGTTCTCTATCTGATGTATTAACCTTAGCACATGAACTTGGCCATGGTTACCATGGCGAAGTGATTGCAGCGAATAAACCACTCCATTGGAGTTATCCGATGCCTTTAGCAGAAACAGCCTCCATTTTCTGTGAAACGATTGTTAACAATCATTTACTTTCTTTAATTACTGATCCAAAAGAAAGATTATCTGTTCTAGAAAACTCACTTCAAGGTGATACACAAGTTGTGATCGATATCTTATCACGCTTCATCTTTGAATCGCATCTCTTTGAAAAAGCGACTGGACCAGTCTCTAAGCATCAGATGAAAGAGATGATGCTTGATGCACAAAAAGAAGCGTATCTAAACGGTTTAGATCATGAACAACTTCATCCTTACATGTGGTTAGTGAAAGGCCATTATTATAGTGCAGGATTGAACTTCTATAATTTCCCATATGCTTTTGGATTACTCTTTGGCAAAGGTCTTTATGCACAGTACTTGAAAGATCCTAAGAAGTTTTTAACAAGTTATGATGATTTACTTGCATTAACAACAAAAACTTCTGTTGAAGCATGTGCACAATCGATGGGTATTGATGTAACCAAGAAAGACTTCTGGATTGATTCACTTAATCAAGTGAAGAAAGATATCGATGAAGTGATTGAATTAATGAAAGTTTAAATAAAAACAGTAGATCAACGAAAATTGGATCTACTGTTTTTTTGTTTATTTAAGAATATTTTTGATAACTTCTAATTTTGCTTTATTTTCTGTAACGTCTATAGTGAATTTGGTCCCATCATTGTGCTCAATATAAACTGTAGATGCTCCAATGAGTTTTGACTTTATATCACTTTTTCTAATGTCACTTTTTTGCATGACTTTAAAGGATGCAAGTTGTTGATCAACAAAATGTGCAAAATAGAATAAGTCTTTATTGACCATAAAGAATCGTAAATTTTTCTTGCCAGTAAAGAGATTAGCGGCTGTTGCGTTTTGATTCGTGCGATGATTTGAAAATCCTGCTATCCAAATCTTTTCACTATCAACAAAAGGTGAGTTTCCGATAAATTGATCGAGATTTTTCAAATCATCTTTTTCGTACTTAACTTCAATACTTTCATGAACAACTTTATGTTGTTCGTTTTCTTGATTTTTGAGTTTTTCCTCTTCATAGAGTTCTTTTGTCTTACCTGTCATATTTTGACTTGCAGATTTTTCCATCGCATCGCCAATCTTTTGACCTAATTTACTTAACAATCCCATGTGATCCTCCTATTATCGTTTTGTTTTTATTATACACTTTCTTATATATGGATACAATCTAGCATAGCGAAGATATCTCTATGATGTATATTATATTCATTTGTTACTCACATCTTGATAAAGCAATTTTTCATACTAATCTATTTTCATGCAATTGCTTTTTTCGGTTTAAAAATTCTTTTAATAAATTTAAAGAAGATAACCAATAGAATAATGGGACTTAAAATGAGTAATATCACAATGACTGTCCATATGAAGTTACTTTCTTCAACTTCAAAAGATTCAAAATCGTCATACTCTGAATCTGTAATAAATGATGAGTATCCTAAACCACCATCAACGGATATATCGACTTTTTGTCCTGCTAAAAGTGTTAATTCTCCACCATACAAATCTTCAACTAAAACTTCACCATGTGTCACATAAACGGTTGTATCACCATTAACTTCAACATAGATATAAAGTTCAGTACCTCTAATACTCATCGCTGCTCCACCGGTTTCAATGATGATTTCCTCTTTGCTATATAACTGTTTAAATTTAGAAGTCATATCTCTAAACATGATTTGACCTTTTGAGATTCTAAACTTTACAGCATGATCATCTGGTACAACGGTCCAAACGGATAATCTTCGCATTCTGAAGAAGGGTTCACCACCAACAGAACTAAACTCTCCACCACCACCTAATGATACTTCCATAATGTCATCTTCACCACTGCCAGTCATAAGGACATCACCGTTAATGAAGGGTTGATTACGTCTGATTCGTCCAGTAGAACAATCTGCATTTTTTCGATATGTGTTGTTTCCTTTGGTAAATGTGACACCCGCGTTAACTTGAATAGCTCCACTGAAATCTATAGGGTTACATGGTTCATCGTCATCATCTATCGGATTTTGTGGATCATAGGGTCCATCTCCTGCATAATAAACTGCAGCTTGTGTTCTTTGGAGATAACCCTGTTGAATAGAAACAATACTTGTCCGATCATAATCGTTTAGATACATCATTTCTGCTCTAAAAAAAACTTTAAAATCTTCTAAAGAATCATCATAAATTGTCCAAGCCCTGACATTCACATAACCATCTAACCATGGTTCATCTGTTAAACCAAATTGGAATGAAGGTTCTGGACCTGCTGGTTGTTGATAGCTTTCATATGTTTCAGGGTGCCATCTGACCTTAGAACTGGGGTCAGTGGATAAATTTAAGCCATCGTTATCCTGATAATATGTACCATTAAGTTCAGCTCTTAGTATAAATTCGGTTTCTGATGTGAAACCTCTTTTATAAAAAGTTAATGTGACTTCACTTGGGAATGCGACAACTGGAGTAGAAGAAGTTTTCCCCGTGTAAGTCTCATAATCCTCTGGATCCCACATAACTAAACTTAAGGTTCCTCGATAAGTTCCAGCGGCTTCATCACCATTAAAATCTTCAGCTAAAACTGTAAACGCGAAAAATGAGATTATTAAATACAAAATAAATCCCAATATCATTGCTTTTCTCATTTTTTCTCCTGATTTGCTTTTTTTATTATGATACCATAAAATTTCTATTTAAATATTTCAATATTGAAAATATATAGCATATTATTCATATACATATTATTAGATTATAGGACAGATTTTCGTTTGATTTTTCTCTATGTTTTGTGATGTTGAAAAGATATACGATTTACATGAAAAAAATATGATGATTAATCAATGAAAACACCCCACTTTTTCTTGATGTTTTATCCCCCAAAGGATAGCCTTACAAAGCCAACAAAACGACATCCAAAAAATTATGAAAAAAAATCTTAAAAAAAATAAATAAAAACTATTGTAATTCTGAAAAAATAGTCTATAATTATTGCTTGTAAAAATAAATTAATTAAAGGAGTATCCAGGTGAACAAAAAACCACTCATAGAACTAATCAATGTTACTAAATCTTATGATGGTGAAAAGGTTGTTGATTCACTCAACCTAACCATTTATGAAAACGAATTTGTCACATTACTTGGTCCCTCAGGATGCGGTAAAACAACAACATTACGTATGATTGGTGGATTTGTGCAACCAGATGAAGGAGAAATCATCATCAATGGTAAAATCTTCAATGACCTACCACCTTATGCACGTCCCATCCACACGGTATTTCAGCGTTACGCTTTATTCCCTCACCTCAACGTTTTAGAAAATGTTGCTTTCGGTTTGCGTAATAGAAATCAAGACTACTTAACCAAATTCTTTGGTCAAGAAGAAATTGATAAGAAATACAAAGAAGTTTATCCAACACATGAAAAGAAAAATGCTAGAGCACTTCATAAAGTGATTCAACTGATGATTGATCAAGCAGCTCGTGATGCCTTATCGTTAGTCAAGCTTAACAACTACGAGGCACGCAAGATTGATCAAATCTCGGGTGGACAGCAACAACGTGTTGCACTCGCACGTGCCATCGTTAATAAACCTCAAATTTTATTACTTGATGAACCACTCGCTGCACTTGACTTAAAACTTCGTCAAAACATGCAATACGAATTAAAAGAAATGCAGACAAAACTGGGCATCACCTTCATCTTTGTCACCCATGACCAAGAAGAAGCGATGACCATGTCAGATCGTATTGTTGTTATGAAAGAAGGATTAGTTCAACAATTAGGAACTCCTAAATCGATCTACAATGAACCAGTCAACAGATATGTTGCTAACTTCATTGGTGAAACAAACATTTTCCCTGGAACTTATGTAAAAAAAGATGTTGTGAATTTCTTCGATGTTGACTTTAAATGCATGGGATACACATTCAATGATAATGAATCAGTTGATGTTGTCATTCGCCCTGAAGATTTTGATGTAGTACCCCTAGAAAAAGCTAAACTTGTTGGAAAAGTGACATTTAGTTTATTCAAAGGTGTTCACAACGAACTCGATGTGGATATCAACGGTGTCAAAGTGATGGTGAACACCTATGAATCTTATGAAGTCGGACAATCGATTGGATTATCTGTAGACCCTTATGAGATTCACATGATGAAGGTGGAAAACAATGGGTAAAGTCTTTAAGGTACTTGCCACACCTTATCAGATATGGCTTTACATCTTAGTCTTTGTTCCACTGATCGCCATGGTTTTAATCGGCATGTCAAACTATGATTCATCGGTTTCTTTAAATCAAATTGAACTCTCTTTAAATCATTGGTCTATCTTATGGCAAAGTCAAAACTTAATCGCCTTTCGTAACAGTGTTGTGTTTGCGATATTAACGACTTTGATCTCTATATTTTTAGGATATTTTGCAGCTTATCATATATTTCAATCGAAATTTAAGAATAAGTTTATCATCTTAACGATTGTGATTCTTCCGATGTGGTCGAATTTGATTTTAAGAGTTGATGCTTTAAACAATATCTTCTCACAAAATAATATTTTTAGTTCCATACTTGGGTTTTCACCTTTTGGTAATATCAGTGGAACACCTTTAGCGATTCTGATCGGATTAGTCTTCACTTACTTACCCTTTATGATCCTTCCTGTGTATACCGCTTTAGAAAAGATTGATTATGCCCTTCAAGAAGCGGCATTAGACTTAGGATTAACCCCTTTTAAGAAGTTTTGGAAGGTGATTTTCCCCTTATCTTTAAAAGGTGTTGTTACAGGTTCTATCATGGTTTTTCTTCCTACATTAGCAGGATTTGCTATTCCTAAGATTTTAGGTAAAGGTAACTATTTATTTATTGGTAACGTGATTGAAAACAAGTTGTTATCATCAACGATTTTCTATAATCATGGATCATTACTTGCAGTTGTTATCTTAATCTTTATTCTTGGATCAATCCTCTTACTTACACGCTTTGATAAGGAGGGTGAAACACTCCTATGACAAACATGACATCTTATCCAAAAGCAACGTTAGAAGAATATGGATATAAGGATTATTCAAAATTTAAGTTACCCGCGAAAATCTTTAAAAACTTCTTATTCATCTTGATCTTCATCATGCTCTATTTAGCGATTATCGTGATTGCGTTGCAATCCGTGAATTCATCTGTTAGAACATCTGAATTCTTGAGTGTAACGTTTAATTGGTATCCTAACATTTTACAAGAAGAAGATCTCATGACAGCGATTAGAAATACGTTTATCGTATCCTTTATCGCAACATTTATAGCAACTGTTGCGGGTACGTTCTTCGCTGTAGGTCTTTATTCACTTGAAAAGAAGAAAAGACAAAAAGTGATGCTCATGAACAATGTCCCTATGCTGAATGCGGACATTGTCACAGGTTTTTCACTGATGTTAATGTTTAGACTCTTAATGCCCATCTTCCCAAACATCTTTGGTTTGTTTACACTCGTGATGGCGCATCTCTTCTTCACCTTCCCTTATGTCGTCTTATCGGTTATGCCTAAACTCAAAGAAACAGATCCTAACTTAATGGATGCTGCACTTGATTTAGGGATTAAACCCTATAAGGCTTTAATTAAGGTGGTTATACCCGCCATTAAGGCTGGTATCTTCTCTGGTATGCTTTTAGCATTAACCATGAGTATCGATGACTTTGTCATCAGTTATTTTAACACCGGAGCTGGATTTGATAATTTATCCATTTGGATCTATGGTGTGATTGGCAGACGTAATTTAACGCCTTCCGTGTATGCATTCTCTACCTTACTCACATTATTTACACTGGCAGGATTATTGGGTTATACCTTTATTCAACATTCTAAGAAAGGAAAAAAGAGTGAATTGAAATGAAAAAATTATTTTTAATGGTTGTACTTTTACTGGTTGCCTTTGGCATTGCTGGTTGTGATAATCGTCCTGTCTTAAATATCTTGAATTGGGGCGAATACATCAACGATGAAGTCGTTGAGAATTTTGAAGAGGAATATGGGATTAACGTTAAAATCAGCGTCGCTGATTCCAACGAACTCTTTTATTCGAAAATCAAGAGTGGGACAACACCTTTTGATTTAGTTATTCCATCAGATTACATGATTGAAAAGATGGTGGAAGAAGATATGTTATTTGAATTAGATTACAGTTTACTACCTAACTTTGATGATGTGACATATATGGATGGTGTTGAACAGATTTTTGATTCAATGACCGCTACCACATTAGCTCGAAACGGACAAACTGTTGACTACAAAGAATACATGGTTCCATATTTCTGGGGTACATTTGGTATTATTTATAATAACAGAGTTGATGGTTTAGAAGAATCTCTAGAGGCTAATGGCTGGGCGACTTACTTTGATGCAGCAACATACTTCCCAACTGCAAGACGTGGCATGTATGATGTTCCTCAAATGGCTTATGCTGCTGCGATGTTCTATCGTGGACTCAATCCAAACGATTATAGTGCAACTCTCTTAGAACAGGTTAGACAAGATATCACAACCGCTAACTTTACAGAGTGGGGCGATGACATGTTAAAGAGAAATGTTGAATCTGATAACTTAGATATGGCATTTACCTATACCGGTGACTATTTAGACCGTTTATACATTCAGCTTGCTGAAGGTAAATCGTTAGAAGAAGTTAGATCCGAATTTGATATCTATATTCCTAATAATACGTTAGTCTTTATTGATGCGATGGTTATCCCTGAAACTGCACAGCATGTTGACCGCGCACACCAATTCATTAACTATTTATTAGACCCAGAAGTGGTGGCATTAAATAGTGAAGTTGTCGGTTATGCAACAGCATTAGAAGAAGCTTATGATATCATCATTAGTTATGCTGATTCTACAGATGAAGAAAAGAGAAATTGGGCACAAGCCAACCTCATTTATTACAACAAGGAACGTCAAGGTGAATTCTACCCAATGACCACATTAAGCGCTCAAGCGATTGATGCGATCACATCGATGATTCAGCAAGTCTTAACTGAATAAATCATTCATAGAAGCCATGAGCAATCATGGTTTCTTTCTTATACCTTTCTAAAACAAGAGATAAAGGCAAGATAATGAATTTTTAAATAGTTTATGTTTCCAATTTATTGTAAAAATGCTATAATAACTTTGATATATCTCATTTTTAATAAAATGAACTTACAGGGAGGACTTTTATGAACGACCAACAACTAGAACAAACCAATGAAATAAGTCTGATGGACTTGTTCAAGATTTTAAGAAGCAATTTAGTACTCATTATTTTATCAACTTTACTCATTGGATTAATTGCTGGATTATATGCTTATTTAATCGCTGATCCACAATATAAATCAAATGCATATGTCATGGTACAAGTTCAGGTTGAATCTGGAACAGATAATTCTTTTGACTTAGTGAATGCACAAAGATTAATGGCAACAGCTGCAGATTTAATTGCAATGCCTATTGTCTTAGAAAAAGTTATTAATGATTTAAACCTTGATTTAACGGTTAAACAACTCAATGAAAATTTAACAGTTACTTCGTCTACTACAAGTTATTTTATTAATATTGCTTATTTGTCAGAGGACCCATCGTTAGCTATAAGTGTAGTAAACGAAGTCATAGATGAGGCAATTAGCTTTGCTAACACAAATGTAGCAATCTTAAAAGACAATATCATTCGTACCTCGACTGCACAAGAAGCAGTTTATGATTCACCAAATAAAATATTATACGTTGTTATTGGTTTTATTCTAGGGGGTATTGCAGGTGTTGGTATTGCATTTGTTAAAGAACTCTTCAACAATACCTTTAGAACAAAGGAACAGTTAGAAACTGCCTTTGGTATTCAAGTCTTAGGGGTTATTCCCGAATTTGAAGTGAAGGAGACCCGCTCATGAGTAAAAAGAAAAATATCTTCAATGGCGAAAGAAATGAACGTTATGATTACTTAGTCACCAAAGAACAGCCATTATCTTATACATCTGAATCATTTCAAAAAGTTATTATCAATTTAGATTATGCCAACATAGATGGCAAAATCAAAGTTGTTCAATTCACCTCTACTTTAGCAAGTGAAGGTAAATCGACTTTCGTCTCTAATTTATCTTATTTATTAGGACAAAAGAATAAGAAAGTCATCCTCTTGGATTTAGATTTAAGAAAACCCAAGATGCAACGTGTCTTTAATGTTCCTAATAAGAATGGTTTAACCGATTATTTATCGGGTAAAATTTCTTATGCTGATCTCATTCAACATTCCGAATCTTTTGGATTTGATTTCATCGTTGCCGGTGAAAAGACAACGGCTGTTGTCAATGTTTTAGAATCCTTAAAACTTAAAGAGCTAATTGATAAGCTTCGTGAAGTGTATGACTATGTCTTATTAGACACACCTCCTGTGATTGCAGTATCCGATGCTTTATACGTAGCTAAAAATGCTGATGGCGTAATCTTCATTGTTTCTCAAGGTAATGCAAAGAAAGCATTAGTAAAAGAAGCGATTGAGACATTAAAATCAAATCATGTCCACATCATTGGAACTGTCTTAACGCAAGTGAACTTAAAGAGTGGAGCGTATGGTTATGGCTATGATTATAGCTATAACTACGAAGAATAATGTTTGTCGATTTACATACACACATTTTGTTTAATGTGGATGATGGTTCAAAAGATATAGAACAATCATTAGCGATGATTGAAGAAGAAATCAAACAAGATGTGCACCATATTATCCTCACCCCTCATGTGCAATCACGTGTAACGAAAGTTGACAGAAGTGTCCATGTCGAACGCTTTAATGAACTTGTAGAAGCCGTTAAATCTAAGGGATTGAAGGTAGATCTCACATTAGGTGCAGAAGTTCTCTATAGGTCACATCTAACGCCTGATTATGATACACTCACTTTTGGTAAATCAAAATATCTTTTACTAGAGTTTTCAACCAGGGAAGAACAACCCATTGAAGAAATCGTTTATGATATCTCAAGGATGGGATTTATCCCGATTGTTGCTCACATTGAAAGATATGACTATCTATCCTTTAATGACTACATTCAAATCAAGAATACGGGTGCATTGATTCAGGTCAACACCACTTCATTTCTAGGATTAGATAAACAGGTAAAACCTAAATTACCTTTAAAGATGATAAAAGAAGGTTTAGTTGATCTCATATCATCTGATACACACAACTTGGACGTTAGAAAACCAAATTTGAAAATATGTTATGACTTTTTAGCTAAACATGTTTCAGAAGACGTGTTAACTAAGATTTTCATCGAAAATCCAAATCATATTTTACGTGCAATATCTGCATAAGATACTGCACGTTTTTCTTTAAGAAAAAAATGTAAATGATTTAATGATGTTTACATGCTTTGAAAAAGTGAGAAGACGATGTTATAATGATGATGTATCAGAAAAAAGGAGCGTGAATCCATGGTTGTCGAGATGTTTAATCTTCCCTATTTTATCTACTTTGCAATCGCGATTCTTTTAACATGGCTCACCGTCAAATTTCTTGATACGAAAAGTGAAAAGTTCAGATATTGGTATATCTATGGACTGATCATCTTCAATTTGTTTATTCATTTCGCTAAAACATTGATTTACCCCTATACACTTGTTCCTTTCCCTGAAATCTTCACGAAGATTTCACCTGAGAATATTTGTGCAGTTTCTGCACTCTTCTTCCCCATTTTATTTTTTGCTAAAAGCAAGACACTACGTGACTATATGGTCATGGTGGGTGTTGCCTCAGGTATTATCACATTCTTTTATCCCATTGATGCGATGAGTGAGATGTTTAACGCAACCGTGATTGGCGTTAAGCCAGCGTTCAGCTTAGAAGTCATTCGTTTCTACACATCTCACTTTCTCATCTTCTTAGCACCGTTCTTAATGCTTCATTACCGTTTCCATGAATTATCTATTAAAAGAGCCTACAAGGCACCTCTCATGTTATTATCTATCCTTGTGATCATCTTTATTAACGAAGCGATTATCACTTTAGTAGGTTGGGTTCCAAGTTCTCAATTCTTTGATCCAGCTTTTAGAAACCCATCCTTTATTTTTGGTGTCAGAGGCGATCTTTCTGGTTTAGGTATGATCTTAGGTGTTTTAGTTCCTGGATTCTTCAGGGTAAACCCCTTCTTTAGTGGTCATGCTTATTTCCCTATCTTATGGTTATTATTCCCAGCCATGATTTATGGCATGTTGATCGCGATGACGTTCATGCTTATCTATGACACGGATGAAACATTAAAATTCTTTAAATTGAGAACTCGTCTTCCTAAATTAGAAGAACCAGTTGAAACGATCGAACAATAATCACCACCGACGTGGTGATTTAAACATATGCAATGTAAACGCTTACTTGAAATCTAACGAAAGAGGTATGACATTTTTATGATTGAAAGAGCAAACGGGTTTTCCTACAAGAAAGCAAAGACGATTTATGTATCCTACTTTAAGGATGGACAATGGGATGAAGGTAAATTGGAATGTAGTGACAGATTAACCATTTCCGGTTTATCAACATCACTTCATTATGGTCAAGAGTGTTTTGAAGGATTAAAGGCTTATCGTACAAAAGAGAATCACATTCAACTCTTTAGAGTAGCAGATAATGCAGCGAGATTTCAAACATCAACACGCTACATGATGATGCCAGATCTACCAGAAGGACGTTTTATTGATGCTGTTAAGCAAGTTGTAAAAGCTAATATCGACTATATTCCACCTTATGGATTTAAAGAATCCTTATATATTAGACCTTTTATGATTGGTATTGGTGATAACTTAGGTCTTCGTCCAGCACCTGAGTATCTTTTCGCCATTATTGTATCTCCTGTTGGATCTTATTTTAATGGAGAAGTCAAACCCGTTGATTTAGTCGTTTCTGAATTTGATAGAGCTGCACCTCATGGCACAGGTCACGTCAAGGTTGGTGGAAACTATGCAGCATCACTTTTCGCTCAAACAAAAGCGAGAAGAGAAGGTTTTGCAGATTGTTTATTCTTAGATCCTGTTTCACATACAAAAATTGAAGAAGTCGGTGCAGCTAACTTTTATGGTATCACCAAAGATAAGAAGTATATCACACCAAAATCTCCTTCGATTTTAAATAGTATTACGAATCGTTCGTTAAAATATTTAGCAAAAGAAGTATTGGGTTTAGGAGTTGTTGAAGGTGATATCTATATTGATCAACTTGATCATTTAGAAGAAGCTGGGGCCTGTGGCACAGCTGCAGTCATTACACCGATTGGATCAATCACCCACAACAATCATAAACACGTCTTCCCAAGTTCTGAAAAAATGGGTGAATATACGAAAAAGCTCTATGATTTATTAACAGGTATCCAATTTGGAGATGTTAAAGATCCACAAGGATGGATTACGATCCTAGAATAGGAGTTTTTATGCGAAAAAAAGGTGCTTTTCTCAATTGGATCAAAACGTATCATAAAATTTTGACGACTGTTTTTTCAGTCGTCTTTATTATCGTTGACTTTATTTTAATGAAATTTGTCATTGTTCACAATCCATTAGCCTTCACTCATGTGATGTATATTCCTATTATTCTTATCGCAAGTACGTATGGCTTAATACCGGGTATTATCGCCGGATTTATCGCAGGTTTTCTTTCAGGACCACTATTATTTGTGAATCCTGTTACAGAAGAAGTTCAACCCTTACTCAATTGGGTGACACGCATGATGATTATGGTCATATCAGGTGCTGTTTCTGGTCTATTTGGACGGTTTTATCAACAGTCATTAAACCGTATCAATGATATTGAATTAAGACATCCTGAATCAGGATTATATAACATCAATTATTTGAGACAAACAACACTCGTAAACCGAGAAACGTATACCGTTTCATCATTGATTATTTCTAACCAAAGTGCGATCTGTGAAGTTGCTGGTTATGAAGCCTATTATGAATATATCAAAAATATCAAAAAACTTTTTAAAGAAACGTATATTAATGTAATCCTTATACAACCTGCGATCAACCAAATATGGATTTTAAAGCCTAGTAAAGACTTTCAAGCAGAAATTCATAGTTACTTAAAACTCATACAAGATGCTGCAGTGATGGGTGATCAAGCACTCTTTGTCGACTATGCAATGGGCTTTTACCAACAAAAACATTTAAAGGAAAAAGATATTGCAGCATACTTTATCAATTCAGATATTGCAGCAAACGAAGCAAGAGCTAAAAACTTAACCTATTTAACCTATTCTGATGTCAATACGAGAAGACAGTTTGAATATGAACTTTTAACCGATTTTAGTAAATCACTTCATGATGGATCTATCTATATGATCTATCAACCTAAAGTTGATTTAAAGACAAAAAAACCAACAGGTCTTGAAGCGTTAATTCGTTGGAATCATCCAACGAAAAAACAAATCTTGCCAGATCAATTTATTTCAGCTGTTGAAAAGACCAACATGATTCATGATATGACACAACAAGTTTTTAGATGGTCACTTGAATACCAAAAGAAATTAAACGATTTAGATATCTTTATGCCGATATCCATTAATATTTCTACGAGAAATCTCTATGATGAAAATTTCTTTAAGAAAATGATGACCATTTTAAATGAATTTAAGGTGAAACCTAAATATGTTGAGCTAGAAATAACAGAAACCGTGTTGATGGAAAATCCAGAAATGAGTAAGAGAATGTTAGAGCAGTTCTCCAATGAAGGCTTTAGTATTGCCATTGATGACTTTGGTAAGGGATATTCCTCACTTGCTTATTTAGCCCAGTTCCCAATTAACATTATCAAGATTGACCGTATATTTACAAGACAGATCTTAGTCAACCCAACAACACAACACATCGTGAAAGCAACCATTGATTTAGCAAAACAATTAGGTTATGAAGTCTTAATTGAAGGTATTGAAGATAAAGAAACAGCCGATCTATTAGAACGGCTGGGATGTCATTCAGCACAAGGGTACTATTACTTAAGACCTAAGAATGAAGATGATGTCATAAAGTATTTAAGACAGTATAGAGAAACTTAAAAGGTGGAAAAATCCACCTTTTATTATGTGTTGAAATGATAACGATGTCCGATTTGATCAAATGATGTTTGTTTTTCTGATGTTTCAAAAACAGCTAAGAACAGTACGATCAAGACACTGTAAGGTACAGCATATTGCACATTGTCGATTAAACCATGTGCCTGACTTGCGAGATATCCAATAAGTAGTAAATATTTTTCTAATGTTGGATGTTTGAAGACGTATTTTAGAATTTGAAAGTAATGGATAAGCAGTGCAACGAAACCGAAGATGCCCATAGCAGCAAGTGCTTGAACAAGTGTCGAGTGATACATGAAGATACGAGATCCTGCCATGTTACCTTGAGGGAAAAGGTTAATAGACATCCAACCACCACCAAAAAGTGGATACTGTTTAAAGATGTCTAATCCAAATTCATATATAGCTATACGATTCGATGAAAACTCATTTAAATCCTCACCAAATGAGGCTAAGAAGAAATCCCACCAGATATAGAAGACTTCTTTCACGAGATATGCGACAGTTGCAGTAAACGCTAAAAAGATGACACCGTGAATGAAGTGTTTCTTGTTACCTCTAAATAAGAAGAAGAGAATTACACCCAAAAGGACGATCACATAACCGATAATCCCACCTCTTGATTTTGATAAAATAACAACCGCTGTTGGAAAGATCATCAAGAACCATACAAGATAAGTACTTGGTTTTTTAAAGATGAAATAAAGATAACTTGGGAAGGTTAATGCGATATAAAAACACATGTCATTGATGTTTGCCCATCCAAGATTTCTACCCCAACCCGCATAAATTCTGTGATAAATATCAAGTTCTGGATTAAGAAGATATCCTCTGTAGAGATATAAACCAACTTCTGCAGTTAATAACAGGTTGGCAAATAGCATGATCTTAAACAAATAATCGATATTACCTTTAATCGTATTGGAATAAAATAAATAAAGGACAAGATATACTGTACCTGCTGCAGACACCATGAGGTTACTTAAACTAAAAGGAGTATAAACTAAAGGTATCAAATAAGATAATGCGATGAGTGCAAACCCTAAGAAAAATCTCTTTCGTGTGATTTGAGGTTTAAATCTGATAAAATGTACGATATAACCTACCCAAAAGATGAGGAAGGCAACCATCGGAAACCCTAAAGCTCCAACAGAATCAAATGAGATGTTATATTGATTAATAACAAATAAGAAAGATATAACAACAGGAACTGTATAAAGCGTATTCCTATAAAAAGATAGAATCAATGCATTGATTAAAATAAGGATAAAAACACCAATCATGTTATATAAATTAAAGGTATGAGGTGGTGTTTCCTTGTAAAAAGACCACGCCAGAAGCGTGATACCAAAAACTAAGAAGATGTATAAACCGCTATTTAAAAATGTTTCTATTTTCTTCATGAAAACCCCCGTAAAAACTACACTCTCAATTATAGATGGTTTACTTCTAAAAGTCAAAGTATAGATGATATCTATTTTCTAACTTTATGGGAAATCATCACATCCGCTTTACATTTACCGAACCTAAAGTATAATAAACGTGAGGTGCATAAACTATGGATATCTTATTTTTAGAACCTGTATTTAAAGAACGTATTTGGGGTGGACAAAAACTAAACACCCGTTTTGGTTATAATCTCCCCTTTGAAAAAACGGGAGAATGCTGGGCAATCTCAGGACATCCCAATGGCTCATCGATCATTAAAAATGGACGTTTTAAAGGTAAAACGCTTCAAGAGGTTTATGAAAAAGAAAGAGAACTCTTTAATCATCTTCCTTCACCAAGATTTCCCCTACTTACCAAAATCTTAGATGCTAACGATGATCTATCTGTGCAAGTTCACCCTTCAGATGAATACGCACTCTTACATGAAAGAGATTTAGGGAAAACAGAATGTTGGGTGATTTTAGTAGCAGATCCAGGAGCATCCATCATTTATGGACACACTGCACAAACAGATGAAGAACTTAAAACCATGCTTAACAATCATGCATTTGATAAGCTCTTACTCAAAAAAGAAGTGAAACCTGGTGATTTCATCTATGTACCTTCAGGAACTATTCACGCAATCAATCAAGGCATTCTTATTCTAGAAACCCAACAATCATCAGATACGACATACCGCATCTATGATTATGATCGTAAAGATGACCAAGGAAATCACCGAGAACTCCATTTAAAGAAAGCTTATGATGTAACAACCGTTCCACATACCGATCAAACACCAACTCCTAAAATACTAAACTATAAAAATTCAACCATTACACGCTATGTCTCAAACGAATTTTTCACTGTTGAAAGATGGGATGTTAAAGGTGAACTCGAGCTTAAATCTAATCACTTCAAATTATTATCTGTCATTGATGGTAAAGGATTCATCAATGATGAACCTTTAGCAAAGGGTGATCATCTCATTATCACAGGTGAAGTCTATGATATTCATTTATCAGGTGACATGAGCTTAATTGTATCTTGGACGTAAAAAAAGGCGAATTCGCCTTTTTCATTTTTATGCAATCGGTTTTGTATAACAACGTCTTCTCTTATGCCCAACATATTCAAAGTCTTTCCATTGATTTTGAATGTTCGCATTAAGTTCTAGTTCAGGTCCTGTTTCAGCGTATCTGACACCATGAGCAATACCTGTCTTAATACCATCTTCAAACATTAACGCGATAATTCCTCTACCTTGATGTTTAGGGTCAATGGCAATAAAATACAAGTCGATGACATCGTGTTTCTTTAAAGCTTTTAATAATCTGAAGACACCCAATGGGAAGAGTTTACCATTTGATTTCTTATTGGGAAGTGCTAAGCTTGGCATAATGATGGTAAAGCCAACAACTTTACCTTCTTTATCTAAAACAAACCATAAATACTCTAACGATACGATCATGATCATTTGTTTAATGTAATAGTCCATCACCTTGCGTGTAATGGGATAGAAGCCATATAACTCATTGAATGCGACATTGTACATTTCAAAGGCTTCATAGACGTAGGTGAAGACATCTTTCTTGGTTTTACATTTGATCAGTTGATAACCATAACGTTTTCTTGCTATTTCAGCGCCACGCTGAATCTTTTCTGAAACTTCAGTTGGCCATTTGATTTGCTTTTCTGTCCAGTCAACATCTTTCATAAAGCCTAACTTATCCATATGTTCCATATAGTAAGGTGCATTATAGATGGTGATAAACATGTTGAGTTGATCAAAGCCTTCAACAAGCATCCCTTGACGGTCTAAATCGGTAAAACCGATGGGACCAATGATGGTATCCATGCCTTTATCTTTCGCCCATTTTGTTACTTGATCAATTAAAGCTTTTGTTACGTCAAGATCATCGATCATATCAAGACGGGTAAATCGACCTTTTTTAATATCATAAGCCTTGTTCCATTGATGATTGATAATACCAGCGACTCTTCCTACAACTTTGCCATCCTTGTAGGCTAAATATCTCACGGCTTCACAGTATTCAAATACTGGATTTTTCTTTTCATCAAAGACGTTGTGTTCATCCATGGATAGTGCTGGAACATAATACGGGTTTGATTTATACATTTTATTCGGGAATTCAGTAAAAAGTACTTTTTCTTTTCTGGTTTTAACTTCTTTAATCGTAATCATATCAGTTAACCTTCTTTCATTTAAACTCATTTTAACGCAATTTCACAAAAACTTCAATGTTAATCTAAATTACTTTATCTTATAAACTTTTATGTTATAATTAAAAAGGTCTATAAAAACAGTATAGCTATAAATTATGAATTAGGAGAAATGAAAAATGTTAGTAGAAAAATTAAGCACAAATCGTGTGAAATACACCTTTGATGTTACACCACATGAATTTGAACACGGACTTGATCATGCGTTTGAACATGTTCAAAAAGATGTTGAAGTTAAAGGATTCCGCAAGGGACATGTTCCAAGAAATATTTATGAAACCAAATTTGGTGTTGAAACACTTTATGAAGATGCCTTAAACCATGTCTTACATCATAAAATGCATGAAGCACAAAACCATCCTGACTATGAAATCGTAGGTCAACCTAAGGTCGAAGTGAGTTGGGAAAATATTAAGCGTGGCGAAACCTTTCAGGTTGCTTTAGTTGCTCCTGTCAAACCAGAAGTGACGTTAGGTCAATATAAAGGTATTGAAGTTAACGCGATCAAAACAGATGTTTCTGATTCTGAAGTGAATGCAGAAATCAAAAACCTTTTATCAACCAACAGTGAATTACAACCTAAAGAAGGTGCACTCGAACTTGGTGATACAGCGATCTTTGATTTTGAAGGATTTTTAGATGGTACACCTTTTGAAGGTGGAAAAGCTGAAAACTATTCACTAGAAATCGGTTCTAACCAATTTATTCCTGGTTTTGAAGAACAAATGGTTGGTATGCTACCTGGTGATGAAAAGGAATTAAACGTCACATTCCCAGAAAATTACCAAGCTGAAAACTTAAAGGGTAAAGCTGTCGTCTTTAACGTAAAACTTCACGAAGTTAAAACAAAAGCGGTTGCTGAACTCAATGATGAATTTGTTAAATCATTAAACCGTGAAGGTGTAACAACTGTTGAAGAATTAAAAGCTTCGACACGTAAAACGTTAGAAGATCAAAAGAAGAGTGAAGCAGAAAATACGATTACTGAACAAGTGATCACAGCTGTTTTAAATAACGCATCCATGGATATTCCTCAAGAAATGGTTGATGAAGAAATTGCACAAGCTAAAGAAAACGTCGTTAACCAAGCGAAACAATATGGTTTAGAACTTGATATGTTCTTATCACTTTCAGGTGTTAACAAAGAACAATTCGAAACACAACTTCAAGAAGAATCTTTAAAGCGTGTGAAAACAACACTCGTTGTTGAACAAATTGCTAAGCTTGAAGGATTTACAGCAAATGAAGAAGAATTAGTAGCGAAGTACGATGAACTTGCAAAACGCTACAATATGCCTGTTGAAGACATCAAGAAATACATCCCAGAATCTGCACTACAAAATGATGTTGTTCTTAACAAAGCGTACCAATTTATTTTAGATTCAGCTGTTAGAAAGTAAAAATAGGGACGCATTCGTCCCTTTCTTTCCCATAATGAATTGGCACTCATGCTAATCGATTGCAAATTGATAAAAATATGCTATAATCGAAAGTGAAATTATAAAAGGATGTGAAACCACATGGAATTGTCAAAAAGCTTACCCGCCATCGTTGTCAGAGGAACTGTACCGATCCCCAATAACGACTTCCGTATTGAAGTCGGACGTAAGGTTTCCCTCAAGGCACTTGAAGAAGCGGAAAAGAACTTCGGATCCTACGCATTAGTCTTGATTCAAAAGAATCCACTCATTGAAGAACCTACGGTAGATGATATTGAATCCTATGGTGCTTTAGTGAAAGTCCAAATGAAGATTAAATTGCCAAATGATGCCTACAAAGTTAAATTACAGGTCATCTCACGCATTAAAATCAAGGAATACTTCTTAACAGATCCTTATTTTGTTGTTGAATATGAGGAACATGAAACCATTCCTGGTAATATCGATGAAGAAGTCACTTTGATCAAGATGATCGTACAAGAGGTTGCTAATCACGCCCAAACGCTTTTAATTCCTAATAATCAGGTTTTAGAAAAAGTTCAACAGGGATTATCAACTGAAAAAGTGTGTGATCTCATTGTCTTCAATTTAAAAGCGAACGATCAACAAAAATATAAATATGTCGAAGAAGCACATTTAAACAACCGTTTAAGAATGCTTTTAGAAGATATTAACAAACAAAAGATGATCGTTGATCTTGAACAAAAGATCAATGATGAAATCAAAAAGTCGATTGATGAAAATCAGAAAGAATACTATCTTCGTGAAAAGATGAGAGCCATTCAAAATGAACTGGGCGATAAGGCGAAAAAAGAAGAAGAAATCGACGAGTTTAGAAAGAAAATTTTAGCAGCTAAAATGCCTAAAAACATTGAAGAAAAGGCTTTGGCTGAACTCAACAAATATCAATCAACGCCATCATCGATGGCTGAATCTCAAATCATCAAGAACTATCTTGATCTTTTAGTGGATCTTCCATGGAAAAAAGCATCGAAAGATAACTACGATTTAAAGAAAGTTATGGAAAAGCTCGATGAACAGCATTATGGTCTAGAAGTTGTTAAAGAAAGAATTATTGAGTATTTAGCTGTCAAGATTATGACAAAGCGTAACCCGCAAACTATTTTATGTTTTGCAGGGCCTCCCGGAGTCGGTAAAACAAGTTTAGCGATATCGATTGCTGATGCTTTAGGACGCAAATTTGTTAAACAGTCTTTAGGTGGTGTCAGAGACGAATCAGAAATTAGAGGACATAGAAGAACCTACATCGGTGCTCTCCCAGGTCGTATCATTAAAGGCATGAGAGATGCAGGTACTGTTAATCCTGTCTTCTTACTCGATGAAATCGATAAGATGGCATCCGATTATAAAGGTGATCCCGCATCTGCGATGCTTGAAGTGTTAGATCCTGAACAAAATGCGAAGTTCTCTGATCACTATTTAGAAGAACCTTATGATTTATCACAAGTATTATTCATTACAACAGCGAACTACTTAGAAAATGTTCCAGCACCTCTGCGTGACCGTATGGAAATTGTTGAACTTTCTTCTTATACCGAACAAGAAAAGCATAAGATTGCAATCAAGCATTTAGTGCCTAAACAATTAAAAGCTCACGGAATTACAGAGAAAGAATTCTCCATTGATGATGAAGCTGTTTACTACATCATTCGTCACTATACAAGAGAAGCGGGTGTTCGTGAAGTGAACCGCTACATCGGATCACTCATTCGTAAGTCCATTAAAAACATTTTAATGAAGAAAGAAGAACATGTCGCGATTACACTTGATAACATCGAATCATTTATCGGTAAACCTAAGTTTACCCATAACAATTCTGATGTCCAAGATCAAGTCGGTGTCGCAACAGGCTTAGCGTATACTGCCTTTGGAGGCGATACACTACCTGTAGAAGTCACTTATTATAAAGGTAGTGGAAAACTCGTTTTAACGGGTAAATTAGGCGATGTGATGAAAGAATCAGCGATGACGGCTTTATCTTTTGTTAAATCGAAAGCTAAACAGTATAACATCGATGAAGATCTATTTAACAATAATGATTTCCATGTCCACGTGCCTGAAGGAGCGATTCCAAAAGATGGTCCATCCGCAGGGATCACGATGGCAACCGCCATTTTCTCAGCAGCGACACAGCGCTTCATCAGAAAAGAAGTCGGTATGACCGGTGAAATCACCCTTCGTGGGTATGTTCTACCCATTGGTGGTCTAAAGGAAAAATCAATTGCTGCACATAGATCTGGTCTAAAGACCATCATCATCCCTAAGGATAATTTAAAGGATGTTGATGACATTCCGAAGGAAGTCAGAGACGCTTTAGAGATCATCCCCGTTGAAAACGTGAATGATGTCTTCCAAATTGCACTTAAATAGTTTATAATTAAAGGTAGTCTTCGGGCTACTTTTTTTCACCACATAAAAAGGATTGAAATAAATGATCAAACAAGCAGCCTATATTAAAAGCTTAACGCATATTAAAGATGAACCTGAAGCTTACCCACAAATTCTACTGATCGGTAGATCAAATGTCGGTAAAAGCTCTTTTATCAATGCGTTGACCAATCGTAAAAATTTAGCGAGAGTATCAAATACCCCAGGGAAAACCATTACCCTTAATTTCTATTTACTGGATAATCAGTTTTATTTAGTGGATGCCCCAGGTTATGGGTATGCAAGAAGGTCAAAATCCCTTCAGGATCAATTCATCGTGATGATTCATAACTTTATCAATGAAAGTCTACATTTAAAATTGGTGTGTATGCTGATTGATTTTAAAGTAGGACCTACGGAAGATGATCTATTCACGTATCAGTTTTTAGTGGAACATAACGTCAATGTGATGGTTGTAGCAACCAAAAAAGATAAAATCCCTAAGACGCATCAGTTCAAACAGGAACAAGCTATTAAAAAAACAATGAAACATCCTTTAATGTTTTATGCTTACTCGAATGTTACAAAAGAAAATTTAGATAAAATTGAAGAAGAATTAAGAAATCAGGTGATGATGATTGAATAAAGTCATGATCTTAACGGACTCAACAGCTGATTTGAGCCCTGAATATCAAATCAAAGAAGATGTACAAAGCATTCCGCTTTTTATACGCTTCGATGAAGATGTTTATAAAGATGGTATTGATATTACACCTAATGAACTTTATCAAAGAGTCAAAACAACCAAAGAAATCGCACGTTCCACCGGTCTTCGTTCCGGTGACTTTCACAATGCGTTTAGTAAGTTTATTAAACGCGGTTACGATATTGTTTATATCGGTATCGGATCTAATTTATCATCGACGATTCAATCCGCGATGATCGCAAGACAAGAACTGGAAACTAAACAGGTTTTCATCGTCGATTCTAAAAGTATTTCAGCAGGTTTAGCCCTTTTAGTTGAACGTGCTGTTCAGTTAAGAAATGAAGGTAAATCAGCTTTACAAATTAAAAAAGCGTTGGATGAACTCGTTCCAAGACTCCATTTTTATTACATCTTATCCGATTTAGACTTATTAAAACATAATTATCGCATGAAAAGTTTTAAATTTAGAATGGCTTTGCTATTTAAATCAAAACCGATTGTTAAAATGATCAATGATCGGATTGAGTTATATAAACATCCCTTTGGAAAACTAGAAAATAAGATCAATTCACTCATTCGTTTGGTTGAAAAACAGATGAAACATCATGAGATGACCGATCTTGTTATCACGCATAGTACAGATGAAAAAACTGCACAGTTTGGTTATGACCAAGTGATGAACAAACTTCATCCTAAAAAAATGTCCATGTATACATTAGGGTGTGTGTTAGGTGCTCAAATTGGTGAGCATGCATTTGGGTTTGCTTATATCATGAAAGATAGCACCAAGAAAGGTTAGACATGAAAAAAATAAGTTATATGATCATCATGTTATTGATGATCATCTCATTAACAGGGTGTATCACATCAAGTGATGGACCCTATACTGTTACATTTAATTCCAATGGAGGAAGTGATGTTTCTCCCATTATAACGGATGCTTTTGATCCCTTTATTCCAGAAAGTGTTCCTGTTAAGGAAGGCTTTATCTTTGGTGGTTGGTATATCGATCAAGATTTATATTATCCGATGACCTTTCATACAGGAACGAATGAATCATTAACGCTTTATGCGAAATGGATTCCTGAAGATACAGTATTTACAAGAGATGAAATCTTAAGTGTTGTTGCTGACCTTTTAGAAGATCAAGACTTAATCTTAACCGATCAAATCACTTTAGAAGGTATTATCCAAGATATTTTAGCATCCGGACATGCTGTTGATATTGATTTCATCATTTCAGAAGTCTTATCACAAATAGATGTTGTGAAATCATTTGAAGATCAGACGACATCGATGCTTTCTGATGTGATGCAAAGTGTCGTCATGGTTGAAACCTATTCACTGGGACAAGTAGATGGTGGTGGATCCGGTGTGATCTATAAAAGAGATGGTAACACGTATTATCTTTTAACCAATGATCATGTGGTGAAAGGCTATACAGAAGGTAATGTTTCGCTTACGATATTTGATGCCTCTGGTGAGATCGTTATCCCAAGAGGCGATGTCACCATCAATGGAACATCTGTTTTACATGATTTAGCTATTTTATCTTTTACATCAACTTCTGATTTAAAGGTTATGACCTTAGGAAACTATGATGATTTAAAGAATGGACAGTTTGTCTACGCCATTGGTTCACCTTTAGATTTACCTCAAACGATTACGATGGGTATGATTTCAGCATATGATCGTCCGATGTGGGATGCTGATGGGATGGATACCATCATGATCCAACACACCGCACCGATCAATCCAGGAAATTCTGGTGGTGCTTTAATTAATAGTTATGGTGAACTGATTGGTATTAACGATATGAGCTATGTTGATGAATATGTGGGTGAAGGTATTGAGGGTCTTCATTTCGCAATTCAAATCGACATCATTAAAGATATGATTTTAGTCTTGGAGTAATATGAATAAAGAAAAAGTACTCTTTTATTTCATCATTTTTTGGACACTCATCATCTGGATCAATTCACTTCTTCCAGGTGATCTTTCATCTGTTCAAAGTGGGTTTGTCACCAACATTTTTCAAGATATCTTTAACTTTATCGGCTTTTATCCAGATCCACTAACCCTCTCATCCATCATCAGAACGATTGCGCATGGTGTTGAATTTATGATCTTAGGCTTTTTGATTCATCTTTATTTCAAGGTTAACCCCTTTAAAGTCATTTATTTACTCTCTTTAGGTTTGGGGGTTGCTTTAGTTGATGAAATCATTCAAATCTTTATTCCAGGTCGTGCCTTCGAATTAAAAGATTTAGCAGTCGATACGTTGGGTTATCTTTTAGGGCTCTTTCTTATTTACTACATATTTAAAATAAAAAAGACAAAGAAAGATAGAACGCTTGAAGAGATCAATGA